>Ga0163144_10005460_pt1 | contig 28233 bp, 15 predicted proteins | sample OliLak19BULKMAT1_FD_123175 | JGI IMG/M metagenome (GOLD analysis project Ga0163144, IMG submission 123175) | Freshwater microbial mat bacterial communities from Lake Vanda, McMurdo Dry Valleys, Antarctica - Oligotrophic Lake LV.19.BULKMAT1 | ecosystem: Environmental > Aquatic > Freshwater >... | reverse complement strand
TATAGCAAGTTTGGTTCAGGTTTTTAAAAGTAAATAAATAAAACTTAAGTTGTAAGCATTAAGTAAAAAGAACAACAGGGATGATTTTTGATAAAAATTTATTTTTTTAACCAAAGCTTGTCGGGTCTGGCTTTTACTTTTAAATAGCTTGTTTGTGCAAGGGTAAGCATCTTAAAATATAACAGCTTTTTAAGCAATATTCCAATTGAATTTTGCCGTCTCATATTAATCTGAGCTTGTGACTTCGTCTTACATTTTATTTATCAAAAATTAAGTGTAAACAGTTAGTTATTAAAGTTGCTGTGCACCTTCAAAATACCCTTATAGGTGATAGCCGGCAATTGTAAGGGGTATTATGTACATGTGATGTAGAATAACCACTACATCAAAATAGCTTTTCACTCTATGTTTTAAAAGAACAGTTTTTTGGAAATTTGCAGATATTCACTGCTTTAGCATTTGGTAAGTTTTGTTACAAATCAAAAGGAAACCGAAACACCAGATTTATACTTGCTTTCAAAAGTGATGACAGAGGATATCATTTTAATTTACTTACATGATTTCATCACAATTAAATATTACTGTATTAGAAGAAGAAGATGCACAACTTCAATTACTCCGACAAGAACTTGATACATTAAACGCATCTGTTCAATATACAACTACGGCCAAAGCTTTTTATGAGCACTTAAAAAAGCAGGAGCAAGATATTATTGTTTGTTCTTACGAACTTTCAACAACTGCTCCATTAGAAATATTTCATTTCTGCAAGGAGCATTACCCCCATACCCCTTTTATTATAATTACCGAAACACTTGATGTAAATGAAGCTGTTGATTTGATGAAAGCAGGCGTTCATGACATTATATTCAAAAAAGATCTTTCAACTCTTACTAATGTTCTTCATACATATGAACACAGCAGCACTATGCTGATAGATATCCCTGAGCGAAATAAAGCCGAAAGGCAACTCTTGGTAAGTGAGGAGCGATTCAAGGCACTGGTGGAAAATGGAACCGATGCAGTTGTTATTTTAACTGCCGATGGTAAGCCCCTGTATATTTCACCTTCTATTGAACGGATATTAGGCTATACTGAAGAGGAAGCCATGCAGCTTGATTTTTTTTCTCTTACGCATCCGGATGACATTGAAGGAGTAGCAACAGTGTGGGAAGAGATGTTGGCAAATCCCGGCGTTCCAATGAAGGTATATACTTCCCGTATGTTGCATAAAGACGGCAGCTGGCGATGGCTGGAACATACCGTTACCAATATGTTGCACGAACCGGCAATTAATGGAGTTGTTGATAATTTCAGAGATATTACTGAAAAGGTAAAAGCGGATGAGTTAATCGAGTTTGAAAAAAACAACAAAGAAGCGCTCATTAATTCAACAAGTGATTTGATATGGACAGTATCGAGTGATTTTAAATTGATTGCAGCCAACAAGGCTTTTCTGAAAAAGTTCCATGAAAACATAGGTGTTCTGTTAAAGCCAGGCGATGACTTGATGATGGAGGATAAGTTTTCAATTGACTTCCTGAATTTCTGGAAAGAAGTTTATAACAGAGGCTTGAACGGAGAAACATTTATCAAGGATATTTTCTTCGCAGCCAATGCACCAATAAAAGAGTCGTGGGGAGAAGTAAGCATCAATCCTGTTTATGAAGGGGCCAATATTACCGGCGTTGCATGTTATTCAAGAGATATTACTGCGTATAAGAGTTATGAAAATAAATTAATTGATATCAATAAAAAACTCCAAACCGCACAACAGATTGCTCATTTAGGATATTGGGAGGTTGATTTAGTTACAGAAAATCTTTACTGGAGTGATGAAGTGTATAAAATTTGGGGTGTTACGTCCTTAAATTTTGAAGCTTCTTCAACAAACTTTTTTAACAGTATTCATCCCGACGACAAACTAAGCTTTGATTTACATCAAAAGGCTGCACTTGCAGGTGAATGTAAGCTGGATATTGAACATAGAATTCTGTTGCCAAATAATACTGTAAAGTATGTACACGAATTAGGAGAGCTGATTTACAGTGAGGAGGGAAACCCTATTCGCCTTGAAGGAACAGTACAGGATATAACTGAAAGAAAAGTTGCTGAAGAAAAGTTGCAATTGAATCAACAGCAGTTAAATCTCATTTATAATGCAACAACAAGTATCATCTTTTTGATTGAGGTTGAAGCTGATGGCCGGTTTAAATTTATCTCCATGAATAAAGCCGGTCTTGAAGCGATTGGTTTTACCGAAGAACAGATATTGAACCAATATGTAGAAGATGTTATACCTCCTTCATCTTCGCCACTGGTACTTTCCAAGTACAAAGAAGCGGTTGAAACTAATAAAACTGTTGTTTGGGAGGAAGAAACATGGTATGCAACCGGAGTTAAAACTGGTATTGTAAGTGTTACACCTGTTTGTGATGAAAATGGCCGTTGTATCCGTTTAGTTGGTTCAGTAAATGATATTACGGAACGAAAGCTGGCAGAATTTAAAATGTATGAAAGTGAGGAAAAGCGAAGCCTTATAATGAACGCTGCTTTAGATGCGATCATTTGTATTAACACTAAAGGCCACATTACTTTCTGGAACCCGCAGGCAGAAAAAACTTTTGGGTGGACAGAAGAAGAAGCAATGGGGCAGGAGTTAACTGATGTAATCATTCCTGCAGCCTTCCACGCAAGTCATACAGCAGGGATGAAGAAATATTTAGCAAGCGGGCACGGGCCAATGCTTAATAAATTGCTTCAGCTAAATGCCGTAAACAGCCAAGGGGTCGAGTTTCCCATTGAATTGACCATTTTACCCATTATGCAGGGTAGCGAAGAATTTTTCTGTGCATTTATAAGAGATATTACTGAAAGAAAAAATGCGGAAGAAAGTAGCAGAATCAGTAATGAACGATATGATCTGGTGGCAAAGGCAACCAATGATGCCATCTGGGATTGGGATTTAAATACCGGTAAGGTGTTTCGTACAGGCAATGGTCTCAAAACTTTGTTTGGATATGATACTGCACAGGCATCACTTAACAATCATTTCTGGATAGATAAAGTGCACCCCGATGATCGGGACTCAATGCTCAGTAAACGAAATGATATTCTTGAAGATGTATCCAAAAATCTTTGGGAAGATGAATACCGGTTTCTAAAGGCCGATGGCCATTATGCTTTTGTATATGATAAAGGACTGGTTATTCGTAATGCAGCAGGTGTTGCTTTTCGTATGATTGGCTCAACACAGGATATCACACATCTGAAGGAAACAGAAGTATTGCTGCAAAAGCTCAATGAAAATCTTGAAAAAAGAGCACGGGAATTGCAAGAATCCAATCTTGAACTGGAACGGTTTGCTTATGTAGCCTCGCATGATTTGCAGGAACCGCTGCGCATGGTGAGCAGCTTTCTGCAATTATTTGAGAAAAAATATAAGGGAAATCTTGATAGTACTGCAGATCAGTACATTCAATTTGCGGTGGATGGTGCTTTTCGAATGAAGAAACTGATACAGGATCTGTTAGAGTATTCAAGAGCAGGTTCCATCAAAGAAATTGAAGGAGTTACAGATATGAACGAAGTGGTTAAGGAAGTACTTGCTGTTTTCAGTGAACGAATAGAGGAGCAGGAGGCAATTGTAACAACAGGACCAATGCCTGTTCTCATCCATACCCGCAAAACTCAATTGTTCCAACTAATGCAAAACCTGGTGGGGAATGCATTAAAGTTTCATAGTACTGAAAAACCGTTCATACAAATAAGTGCGCAGGAAAATGAAACGCATTGGATATTTACTGTGCAAGACAATGGTATTGGGTTCGATAAAAAATATGCAGAAAAAATATTTGTGATCTTTCAGCGATTGCATAGTAAAGATGCATTTTCGGGAACAGGTATCGGTCTGTCTATCTGTAAAAAAATTGCGGAACGTCATAATGGATCCATTTGGGTTGAATCAGAAACCGGAAAAGGAACAACTTTCTTTTTCAGTATCAAAAAGTAATCAGTAGTAAAACCAAACCTATGAAAACAATTGAAATTTTAGTGGTTGATGACAATGAAGGGGATATTCTGCTAACCACAGAAGCATTAAAAGAATGGAGAATAAAAAACAAGGTTGTTATCCTTAAAGATGGTGAAGAAGCCATTCAATACCTGCATAAAGAAGGCCGTTTCTCCAATGCAATTACACCAGATCTGGTGATCCTTGATCTGAATCTTCCTAAAGTAGACGGCAAAGAAGTATTACATTTTATAAAACATCACCCTCAACTGCAGGGCATTCCGGTTTTTGTTTTTTCAACATCATCACATGAGCAGGATGTACTGTATGTTGAAAAAATGAATGCAAAGGGATATATAACAAAACCACTAGATTTTACTCAATTCATGAAAGCTATATGCTCCATTGAGAATTTATGGATTAGTATTCTTCAATTTCCTAAAACAGATCAGCCGTATGACAACACCCCTCAATATTTTATTGGTAGAAGATAACCCGGGCGATGCTTTCCTGGTAAAGGAATTGTTGCAATTAACATCACTCAATATCAGGCATATTTATGCTGCATGTTCATTATCGGCGGCTGTAAAGGTTTTAGAAAACAATCCGGTGGGTCTTGTATTACTTGATCTTACACTTTCAGATTCATCTGGTATGGAAACCTTTATGACCATTAACAGATACACCGCAACTATTCCTGTAATTATTCTCTCAGGTTTGGATGATAAAGAAACAGCCATACAGGCCATTGCAATGGGGGCACAGGATTTTTTATTGAAAGGGGAGTTTGATGAAAAGTTGTTTGATAAAACAATCCGTTACAGTATTGAACGAAAACATAATCTTGAAGAACTGCGGGTGAGTAATGAACGTTACAGTTTGGTAAGCAAAGCAACCAATGATATCGTTTGGGATTGGGATATTGTTTCAGATAAAATTTACCGAAGTGAAGAGCAGTTTGTTAAACAATTAAAGTTTCCTGCTCATAAAAAAGATTTGGGTCATGAATTCTGGCTTTCTATCGTACATCCCAAAGATCAGGATGTGCCTACCAGGGTCATGAATATCATTCATGCAACTGATGGGCCAAATACATTTGTTGAAGAGCTCAGAATATTTAATGGGGAGGGTGATCTGCGTTATATTAAAGACAGGGGGTTCATGATCAGGAATGCAGAGGGTAAAGTACTGCGTATTATCGGTGCCATGCAGGATATTACTGATACTAAAAAAGCTGAACAGGAATTAAGGAAATTGTCATTAGTAGCAAAAGAAACAGTCGACTCTGTTATTATTACCGATGCAGATGAAAAAATACAATGGGTGAATGAAGCCTTTGAACGGATTACCGGCTATTCTTTTAAAGAAGCAATTGGTAAAAAGCCCGGGTCTTTATTACAGGGCCCCAACAGCAGTGTTGAACAGAAAGAATATCTAAAACAGCAAATAACGAACAGGCAACCCTTCCATTGTGAAATTGTTAATTATCACAAAACAGGATACGCATATTGGATTGAGATAAAGGGACAGCCTGTATTTGATGAAGAGGGAGAGTTGTTGTATTTCTTTGCCCTGCAAACAGATATAACCGAACGCAAAGAAGCAGAAATAATTTTAAAACAATCCGAAGAGAAATATAGAAGCCTGTTTAATCATATACCTGCCAGTGTTTTTATCTGGCGTTTAGCCGATTTAAAAATACTTGAAGCAAACGATACCGCAGCCAGCCAATATGGTTATAGTCGTGAAGAATTGCTGCAACTCACAAACCTTGAACTAAGAAAGTTGAACGATCAACAACTCATCCGCAATTTGGCAAACAATGCGTTGAAAAATGAACAGTATTCAAGTAAAAGGATATGGAAGCACATTAATAAGAACAAAGAAGAAATGTATATGCAAATATCCTCTAATCGCATTGATTACAATGGTGTACCGGCGATGATGGATATTGCAATAGATATTACTGATAAAATCAAACTGGAAGAAAAGCTGGAGGACGAGAAAACAAAAAAAGAGCAGGAAATAAAACTTGCGGTAGTTGCTGCTCAGGAAAATAAACAACAGGAAATTGGAAGGGAGCTGCATGATAATGTAACGCAGATTCTTGCCACCTCACAACTTTTTCTTGGTTTGCTAAAATCCAATATAGGAATTGAGGATAACTATCTAACTGAAGCAAATACATTGATAGGCCAGGCCATCAATGAAATAAGAGAGCTGTCGCACACATTAATTGCACCCGCTGTGCATGGTTCAGGATTATTAAAGTCACTGGAAAACCTGCTTTCAAAAACTGCAACAGTAAGAGGATTAAAGGTTCAAAATAATACTTTAGGCTTTTGCACAGAAGGGTTAAGTAGCCAGTTGAATTTGACCATTTACCGTATAGTGCAGGAACAAATGAATAATATATTGAAGCATGCAGACGCAACAGTTGTAGAGCTTGCCCTAACAAGAAGTAATGAGAGTATTCAGCTGCGAATAAAAGATAATGGAAAAGGGTTTAATCCTGCCCATGTTGTAGATGGTGTGGGATTGTTGAATATAAAGAACAGGACTTCGTTGCACAACGGACAAGTGATGATTTGTTCAGAAACCGGAAAGGGCTGTGAATTAGCCGTTACTTTTAAGCAAGACTGCAAGGTTAATGTTCCTTTATAAATCACTGGAAAAAAGGCTGGGTACGGTTTAGAAAGGACAAACGTAAGACGTTAAAAATAACAGCAGGATTTGAAGGGTTTAAATTATTTTAAAGCGTATCTCTGCTATAGAATAAGGCTGAAGGGAACAGTTGCAGGAGAATAATAAGGGACGCCATTTTTAAGCAGAAACATTTACTAAACTGAAATGAGCCTTCCTTTTTCCATAAAAAGTTGTACCTAACAAAACGATCAGGCTGCTTTCAATTAGGTGGAATGAATAAAGAAGATCTGTAAGTATTTTTTGAAAGAAAAGAAAAGTGATACAATAATGATAAAGGCACAATCATTTTAATGCCTGGATTCAATCCAGTTGGGCAGTTTAAAAATATCTAGTACTAAAAAGAGCTGTTAATCATTTCTTGCCAAAGGTATTGAGGTTGCCTGTTTAAAAAATAACTTGGTTTATATGCATACTTTAAATCAAATAATTATCATTGAAGATAACAAGGGTGATTTTCTGCTGCTGAAAGAAAACTTGGCAGCAGCTTCTATGTTGTTCAATAAAATAATACATATTCAATCTATAGAAGAGTTATACGCACTGCCTGAAAACACCAATCCTGATCTTATTTTTCTTGATTTAAACCTCCCCGATTCACACGGTATAGAAACTTTTATTAGCGTCAACCAGTTTTTTTCAACGGTTCCTGTAATTATCCTAAGCGGCCTGGATGATGTTGATTTGGCATTACAGGCCATTCAGGAAGGCGCACAGGATTATCTTATCAAAGGAGACTGTGAAGGAAAAATATTAAGCAAATCGGTACAGCACAGTATTGAAAGAAAAAAGAACGAACTGGCATTAAGAGAAAGTGAAAACCGCCTTCGCACCATTTTAGATACAGATCCCGATTGCATAAAACTCATGAACATTAATTGTGAAGTTTATGAAATTAATAAAGCAGGGCTTGCAATGATTGAAGCGGATAGTTTTGAATCAATTAAAGGAGGGTCTTTATTGCCTCTTGTAGTATCCCCATATAATAAAATGTTTAGTAACCTTGTGAAAGAAGCATTTAATGGAATGAGCGGACAAGCGCAATTTGAAATGATCACAATAAAAGGGACCAGGCGTTGGTGCGAAATAAATATTGTTCCTTACTATAATGCCCGGAGATCAATTATATGGGCACTGGGTGTAACCCGTGACATCACAAAGCGAAAAGCAGATGAAGAAAAAATGAAACGTTCAAGCGAACGGTTTTTAATGATCACCAGTACAACCAATGATGCTGTTTGGGAATGGGATTTGGAAACAGGTGAATTATGGAGTAATGAAAATCATCAGCATTTGTATGGGTTAACAATCAATGATCCTGTACCCACGGTTGATGTATGGATGCAAAAACTGCATCCGGATGACAGAAATAATATCATTAAAAAGCAGGAAGATGCACTTGCTTCTTCAACCAATGTTTTTATTTCGGAGTACAGGTTTAAAAAGATGAATGGCGACTATATGAATATATATGATCGCTCCTATATTTTACGTAATGAAGCTGGTAAGCCAATCAGGATGACAGGTAGTATGATGGATATTACTGAGCGCAAGAAGGCAGAACAAATTATCAGTCATTCAAATGAACGGTTTGAATTGATTGCAAAAACAACCAATGACCCAATATGGGAATCAAATCTTGAAACACAGGAAGGATGGGGAAATGAAATGCACCATCGTTTATATGGGTTAACACTGAACGACCCGGTGGCGGATTATAAACAATGGATTGAACATATACATCCGGAGGAAAGAGAACAAATCATGAGAAGCTTTGAAGAAGCACTCCAGTCGAACGAAAATGTATGGATCAATGAATACAGGTTTTTTTATCAAAACAAAGAATGGATCAATATCTACGACCGGACTTATATACTCCGTGATGCAACGGGTAAGCCCATTCGGATGATGGGGAGTATGATAGATATAACGGAGCGAAAAAAAGTGGAAGAGGCATTGCAGCAAAGTGAAGAAAAATACAGAACATTGGTTGAACAGGCCACAGATGGGATTTTTATTTCTGACAAATCGGGCAAGTTCCATATCGTCAATTCTGCCGGTAGCAGAATGTCTGGTTATACACTTGAAGAATTAAAAAACATGACGATCTATGATCTTGTAGATTCGGAAGACCTCAAAACAAACCCGTTCCATTTTGAAGAAATGATGAGTGAAAACGGAGTTCTAACACAACGGGAAATACGAAAAAAGGATGGCAGTGCAATCTATATTGAAGTAAATGCAAAGTTTCTTTCTGATGGTCGCTTTCTTGCCTTTATTCGGGATATTACAGACCGGAGAAAAGCAGAAGAGGAACTAAAAACCTCTTATAAATCTATCCGCACACTTACTTCTCATCTCCAAAATATCAGGGAAGAAGAACGTACACATATCGCAAGGGAAATTCACGACGAATTAGGACAGCAATTAACGGTACTAAAAATGGATATCTCCTGGCTAAAGAAAAAAATTGCAGATTCGGCAGAAGATATTGTAATGCAAAGGATGAATGATATATTAGAGTTGCTGAACGAAACCGTAAATTCAGTAAGGAGAATTTCTTCTGATCTGCGACCCAGTTTACTCGACGACCTGGGGCTTGTAGTTGCAGTTGAATGGCAGCTTAGTGAATTTGAAAAAAGATCGGGTATCAAAACGGTTTTTACCGCAGATGAAATTGGAATGGAAATAGACAGGGATATTGCTACAGGGTTATTCCGGATTTTTCAGGAAAGCCTCACCAATGCCGCAAAGCATGCCGAAGCAACTGAAATAACAGTATCGTTACAAAAAATCAATGATCAGTTAATTCTTCATATACGGGATAATGGAGTGGGGTATGAAAATGAAGCTGTAAAAAACAAGAAGACCTTTGGTATTTTAGGAATGCAGGAACGTAGTTTAATGATGGGTGGGGAATATAGAATAAAAAGTGAGACCGGGACAGGTACATCAGTTGAAGTAATGGTTCCTCTCACAAATAATTTGATATAATACCTTTAATGAAAGCTGGAGTTTTGCAAAATAAGCAGGAGTTACAACATCTTTTCAACTTCAGTTTCAGAACTTCAGTTACCCAATCCTGTCAAGACAACTGTTTTCAGAACTTTTAAGTAAGCACTTACAAATAGAACAAGTCATTCTATTGCAACATTTATATAAGTGTTTTGAAACAGGAAAGCTATTCCTTTACTTTACATATCAAAGGTAATGGTCGGGGCTTCAGTAGTAATGAAAATATAGCCAGAAATACATCTGGATTTTGGATAGGACGGAATGAGCTGTAATGATTAATGGGTCAGTTCACATGGAAAGTATTCCGGGAGTGGTAGTAATGGAAAACTAAGTTTTCCCAGCATCTTTAATATGTGCCGCCGCATATTTGTATATTCTATATATTTAATTTATAATTATGATGCACATTCTCATAGCAGACGATCATGCAATTGTACGAAGAGGTTTAAAAATCCTGTTACTGGAAGAGTATCCTTCTGCGGAAATTGGCGAAGCATCCGATGCTGAGTCACTTATTCAGGAAGTTATGCGCAAGACCTGGGATGTAGTTATATGTGATATCAGTATGCCCGGCCGAAGCGGTTTAGATGCACTTAGCCAGATCAAACAAATCGCACCTAAGCTTCCGGTACTCATTATGAGTATGTATCCTGAAGATCAGTATGCTTTAAGGGTTTTAAAAGCAGGCGCTGCAGGTTATCTCGCTAAAGAAACCATCCATGATGATATTGTAAAAGCTATTCAAACCGTGCAGCTCGGTAAAAAATTTATTACGCCTGCCATTGCCGAAAAGTTAGCACATGCAATTGAAACAGATGCAACTACTCAGCTCCATGATAAATTATCTGACCGTGAGTTTGATGTGTTTAAAATGATTGCATCGGGAAAATCTGTTAGTGAAATAGCTGTTCAGTTTTCCCTCAGTGTAACCACCGTCAGTACTTATCGCTCCCGTATTCTTGATAAGATGGATATGAAGTCAAATGCCGACCTTACCCGTTATGCCTTAGAAAAAAGTCTGATCTGACCTCCTTCTTTCATGTAGTTGATCTTCTACATTTCTCCCACATAAATAAGGATAAACTTCTGTGCGAAGTTCTATTTTTTTAATAGGATAATTGTTTCATCTTGAGACTAAAACTACCTATGACGCTGGAGTTGCTTATTGTTGATGACCATTCAGATTATATCAAACGTTTGATGGAGTTGATCGTAAGTAAACCTTCATCTTTACTCATAAGTACAGCAACTGATTATGATTCTGCTGTAGGATCCCTCGATACAAAAAACTTTCATATTGTTTTACTGGATGTGAATATGCCGGAAAAAAATGGTATTGATGTATTGCGGTACATGAGAGAAAAGCAAATGACAAACCGTACACGTATCATTATGGTAACAAATCATGCTACTGATATTTACAGAAAATTATGCCTTGAACTGGGTGCCGATTATTTTCTCGACAAAAGCAATGATTTTGAAATGATCCCTTTAGTTATTGAAACAATCAGTTCTGAAATAAGGAAATAATTCATTCAGTTCTTTATCTGCACATTGGCCCGGGGTTTTACTGCCAATAATAATCTAATGCCATAGGCCTTTATCAATTACCTGGTACAAATGCTTCCTGACCCCTCTACACATAAAATCTATTTTGATTCTTGAACCGAAACACTCGACGCTCTTTACAAACCCTTTCAACTGCAGGTTGATGTGGTAAGGAAAAGTAAACTATTTGCTCCCACTCACTGGCTCAGCAGGGAATTTGCCGGTGCAGATCATTCAGAAAACGCATGGCGGGCACGCCTCTCTATCCGTGTTTTGTCTTTACTGGGCGAATAAAGAACTTTCTTAACCAAGAATAATCATAAGGGAGCAGTCGATTATATAACATTTATTTATATCTTCAAAGCGGCCTCTAAACCAAAATGAAGTATGAGAAAACTAGTTGCATTCCTTTGTGTTTTTTTTAGCGTTACAATGTTATCGGCACAACAAAACTTATGGAGCAGTGTAAATGAAAACATTGCTAATGAGCAGTTCTTTGGAACTATAAATAAACCCAAGTCCTATAAGTTGTTTCAGCTAAATGTATTTGTGATGATGAGTGAATTGGAGAAGGCGCCTTCTGAAAAAATTGTGTCAAGTTCACATTCATCGTTTATTCTCTCTATACCAAATGCAGAAGGTTTGCTTGAACGATACCGTGTTGTAAATGCACCTGTCATGGATCCGGCATTATCAAAAAAATATTCCGGTATTAATTCGTTTGCAGGTACAGGTATTGACCATCCGAATTCTGTGATACGGTTCAGTATGGGAGCCGCAAGGTTCCAGGCAATGATTCTTTCTACAGACCGGCCAACCATTTATATTGATCTTGCAGATGAAAGAAGAAATCTGTATCTCGTTGTTTCAAGAAACGAACTGGTGGATTATAAAAATGAATTCAAGTGTTTAACTGATGCATCTAACAGCTTACAGCAAATCAACAGGGAAGGTGAAAACCTGAATACAACAGATGGAAAATTGAGAAGCTTCCGATTAGCATTGGCTGCAACAGGCGAGTTCTCTCAGTACTGGTTAAATGGGAGTGAAACAACCGATGCAGAGCGTAAAGCAAAAGTGCTGGCAGCAATGAATGCAGCTATGACACGTACAAACGGTATTTATGAAAGAGACTTTGCTATACGAATGGTGCTTATCCCAAACAATGATCTTATTATTTATTTAGATGCGGCAACAGATCCCTGGAGCAGCAACCTGAACGGTACAACACAGGTAACGATTGATAATGTGATTGGTGATGCCAATTATGATATTGGCCACCTTGTTCACAGAGCAGGTAACAATGGCAATGCAGGTTGTATTGGTTGTGTTTGTAAAACAGGTCAGAAAGGAAGCGGCTTTACATCTTATAGCAACTTGGGTAATTTTGATTGGTTTATTGTTGATTACCTCACACATGAAATGGGGCACCAGTTTGGTGGCAACCACACACACACACATGCAGGGAGTGAAGGAACCATTGCCCAAGTAGAACCGGGCAGCGGATCAACCATTATGGGATATGCAGGTATTACAGGCGTTAATACAGATGTACAACCGCATAGCGATGATTATTTTCATGCGGTGAATATTCAGCAGATCACTAATTATGTGATTAATGGAACAGGTAACAGTTGTGCTATAGTAACCAATACCAATAATACTGCACCAACAGCAAGTGCAGGAATTGACTATACCATTCCGCATTCAACACCGTTTGTATTAACCGGAACAGGAAATGATGCGGATGCAGGCGATGTGCTTTCTTATTGCTGGGAACAAAACGATGTACGTGCATCTGGATTCTCAACAATTCCATCAGCAACAGCAACTGCCGGCCCACAATTCCGCTCATTTTTACCAACAGCATCCCTATCAAGAATTATTCCGCAACAACCCACTATCCTGAGTGGAGCAAATGGACAGAAATGGGAAGTATTACCATCTGTAAACCGAACATTGAATTTTAGATTTACGGTAAGGGATAACCGGTTGAATGGCGGAGCTACACAAAGCGACAACATGGTAGTAAATATTACCAATGCATCGGGTCCTTTTTTAGTAACAGCACCCAATGTTACAGGCATATCATGGAACAGTGGCTCAACACAAACAATAACATGGAGTTTAGCCAATACTACTGCAGCGCCTGTTAGTTGTGCAAATGTTGCCATTGATCTTTCAACTGATGGCGGGTTAACATTCCCCATTACAATAATCGCAAGTACTCCAAATGACGGAAGTGAAAATATTATTGTGCCGGGCAGTCCAACAACCGTGGCTAGGATAAGAGTGCGTGCAGTAGGGAATATCTTTTTCGATATTAATAATGCAAATGTTACCATTGTTGCATCGGTTCCTGAGTTTGATTTTAATTCACCTGCTCCTGCAATTGTAACCTGTGGTACAGCAACAACAGCTACCACAACCGTATCGGTTAACTCTGTACTTGGATATAATCAACAGGTAACATTATCTGCAACAGCGGGTGTGCCTGCAGGAACAACTGTAAGCTTCAGTTCAAACCCCGTTACTCCGGGAAATAATGTAGATATCACATTGAATAATATCCATACGTTGATACCGGGTAACTATGATGTTACAATTCAAGGTGTATCTGGTGCAATCACTAAATCAAGAGTCATTCGGTTTACGGTTCAACCGGGTGCAGGGCCTGTTGTTACAACCAATCCGGCAACACAAACCGTATGTGCCGGAACCAATGTTGTGTTTACAAGTGCTGCGAACGGAGCTCTTTCGCAGCAATGGCAACTAAGTACAGATGCTGGTGCTACATGGAATAATATCAACGGGCAAACCGGAACAAGTTATACGATCAACGGAGTTGCCATTGCGCAGAACAATCATCGTTTTCGTTGTGTTTACACAGGACAATGTAATACCAGTAACACAGCTGATGCAACATTAACTGTACAATCTGCTCCTTCATTATCAGCACAACCGGCAAATGTAAGTATATGTGCAGGCAGCAATGCAAACTTTGCAGTTACTGCAGCAGGTTCGTCTATTACTTATCAATGGCAGGTAAGTATCGATGGCGGTAATAACTTTACCAATATCAACAATGCAACAGCGAGCACCTATACAGTTAACGGAGCCGGAACAGCGCAAAATAATTATCGTTACCGTTCTATTATTAGTGGTGCATGCATACCGGCTGCTACTTCAATGGCTGCTATCCTTACTGTTACTGCACCGGCTGTTGTAAATACATCGCCGGCCGATGCTACTCTTTGCGGAAGTGGAAATGTAACATTTAGTGTGGCAGCAACAGGAACAGGTATTTCATATCAATGGCAATTGAGTACAGATGGAGGAAATAGTTTTAATGATATTTCCGGTGCTGTGAATGCAAACATGATCGTAAGTGTGCCAAATACGAGTTCTACGAATTATCGTTACAGGGCAATCTTGCGCAACGGTGTTTGTACGGATGTAACAACAACTGCTGCAAGGTTAACCGTAAATACATTGCCTTTTGTTACACTCAATGCATCACCATACAGTAAACTCTTCCCGGGATTGCAAACCACGCTCACAGCAACGGTTACACCATCTACAGGTGCCATATTAATATGGTTAAAGAATGGCACTGCTATTGCAAACACAGGAAATACGCTTACGATTAACAGTGATCAGTTAGGAGAGTATAAAGTAACGGCATCTAATGCGGCAAATTGTAATGGCGAGTCGAACCTGTTGTCCATTACAGATTCTGCAACCAATAAAATATTCTTTTATCCCAATCCGAATAACGGTCAGTTCCGGGTGCGATACTTTAACCCTTCAAATACTACATCACAGAATTATATCCGGGTGTTTGATGCGAAGGGAAATAAAGTGTTTGAAAAATTATATTCTGTATCACGACCATACGAGCAAATGTGGGTTGATCTTCGTGCAAGGGGTACCGGCATTTACTTTGTAGAGTTAACAGATACAAAAGGCAAACGACTTGCAACCAGTAAAGTGGTGATTAATTAATGCAATCAACAAAAAGGGTCGGCACTTAATAACGACCCTTTTTATCTGTTTAACTGATACATTTCCTGCCATCGCTCAAACAAATCTTTTTCCATCATCCGCAGCAATCGTTTATCTTTTGAATAGGTGGCTTTAAGTTGAGCCAATTGTTGTTTGATGATTCCAAAATCTCTTTTGTGGGGGATGATATAAATAAATGGGTCAGGCTGTTTTTGCCTGCTGTCTGCTGGCAGAGTGCTCCACTCCAGTACCATGGCAGTATCCCCTTTCAATAAATTTACCGGAACTGTTAAAGTGGTGACTGACCTCAGCACGGTGTCGAATGAAATTTCATTGACACGTATTGAAATTCTGTAAGGAATATTTTTTTGTTCAGGTTTCCATTGTAAGCGTATGATTTTTGAAAATAGAAAAGCACTGTCTTGTGGTGCAAGCATGGTGTTTTTGCCCCTGTAAACAACTGCAGCTACTTTTTGTTTTCCATCATTTCCATCATCCTTGAGAAATTTTTCAAATACATAAGAAAAGAAACCCGCTGATACACCACTAGATTTGGTAATGCTGAATAATTTTTTGATTTGCAGAAATGTATATATACCAGGTTTGCTAATGAGCATTGATTTGCCATCGCTCTGGATCAGCATTACATCACCCAGATCAGAAATGATAATGCTTTGTTTATCGGTTAAAAACATTCCTCTTTTTGCTTTCTCTTTTATTCCATTCTGTTGCAGATGTACTTCTTTGTTTACATGGTATAAAAGATATTTAATATCAGCCGCATTGCCTTTTAATGTAAGCAGGAAGGAAAAAAATAAGATGGTAACTAATTTAATCATTGTCGTTTTTGCTAAGAAATGCTGAACGAAAGCGGATCTTTAATTTATAATGCATAAATTTTAAAAACGCTTCGTATAAATTGATGAAAGTTGGAAGCAATACAAGGCAGGCACTTAGTAAACCCGGATCAAATCGGATGTTAAAGTATCTATAAACCAAGATACTGACGAAGACAATGATGATGCCGCCTATCAATTGAACCAATGTGCCGGCTGAATTGAACCAGAGATCGCCTTTAAAAAACAGGCCACACATCAATGGTAAGATCAGCCAAATAACAATAAACGAAAGAAGATAAACGCCCCATGGTGGAACAACTTTGATGTAATCATTACCAATAACCATCAGGAGAATATTTGCATGAATCACAGGCCCGTACATATCAGGAAAGCTGCGACCAGAAAGATGGCTGTTAAGTGGAGTAAATAATTTGTCTTCATCCTGCCGGTTGCCGGCATTTACTTTTGGCATACCAAGATAGCCCAGTAATACGATTTTCTTGTTTAAAACAGACGCATTAAAATCAGGATCCATCACTTCTTCAAAATTATAATAAGTGAAATTGTTAAGATTCCCCGAATAATGAATTTCTGTTTTCTTGTTTTTCCGGGTTAATAGTTTTTTGTAAGTGCTGCTATCGTAATGTTTGATAATAGCGCTGGAAAAAGCTTCCCGGTTATTAAAAAAGGGATGATAATCACGAATGGTAGAGTATTCAACATTTTCCCCAACCAAATTTACATACCCGTCTTTTTGGTTAGTGAAAAATGTATCAGTATAAACGTTTTCGTTTCCATTTTCAAAATCTGCAGTATAACCAAACACATAATTGTTATGTGCATTCAATTCTTTCTTAAGGAGACTATCCTGTTGGTTAATACGTTGTTTAAATACAATATCAAGTGCTACAGTTTTTGGTTTCCCCTGTTGTACCCTTTGTAACAGGTATGCAATTTGTGTGCGGTCCTTATCTTCAATATTAATGATTACAACAGGCCCTTTATAAATAGTATCCCTATTTTTTACTTTTGTATAGTACAGATCAGTTAAAGCAAAATCATGAAAAGCTTCAGTGAACGGATCAAAAACAGAAATGTTTAGAAAAATCACAGATAGCAGCGATACACAACCAAAAATAAAAAGGTTGAGAAGTAAGTATTCCGTAAAAAATTTCTTTAAAAACTTCATACAACGGGCTGTGAGTGCATCTGAACAAAAGAAGGGTATAAACTCTGCAGTTTATACCCTTACTGTTTTGTTAGTTGAATTAACGCTTAAGGTTCAATGTAAATGTGCGGCTGTCGTTGCAATAGCTGCTGTTGCTCCAGTACAAAGATTTGTCTGTTGTTTCACCATACCATTTTGTCCAGTTACCAGGTACCCATACATCAATACGTACTGATGTTGCGTAAGGAGAAAGACGACCTTGATAAATACCTTCTACCCAAATGTCAACATAATGACCAGTGTAGTTGTCGAAATAAGCGTAGCAATAGCCACGTGTTTTCTTTTTACGAACTCCGCCATCAGGACCGGGCATGTCTTTCTTTTCTTTTACTTCCTGGGCTACTACGGCTACTTTCTTACGTTGTGTTTGGGCTTTTGCAACTGTACAGAAGGCTAATGATAAGCCAACCACTGCAATAAGGAGAAATAAAACCTTTTTCATTGTGTTTGTTTTTTTTAACGGTTTGTGAATAAAGATTAGAAAAATTTTTGGTTGTACAATTAATAAATTATTGTTTTTTTGGAACGATTTGATAGTTGATATAAAAAGTATTCATCACATCCATTTCTACGCTGCCTTCATCTCCCGATCCCCTGTTGGTTGTATTCTTACTGCGATCTTTCTTTTTCAAAAAGGGTCTGAAGTCAAGCGGCTCTCTGCTGGTAATTACAAGGATCCTGTTTTCGCCATATGGTGGCCCGATAGTAAATGTTTTTGGATTACGTAATGTTTTGTCGGGCTCTATAAAATTTCCTTTTGAATTTTCATTGATGCGGTAACCCGGTAACAAACTGTTTACAAGACCATCGGGTTGAATTTCAAGCAGGGTATAATAACACCTTTCCTGGCCACTGTTGGTGAATTCAATATTGTAATTTTCACCTACAGCCATAACAATATTACCGTTCTTATCTTTAATAGATGCTTGTGGTAATTCCTGTGTTTCAACAATTGCACCCCGTTCATTTCTCTTCAAAATTTTAACCGGAATAATTTTAAATGTAACCCTGATGTTTGTATCAACTTTATGCAGGTTCAGAAAATACTTCGACCATGCAAAATGTCTTAGCCTGTATTGTACTGTATCTGTAAACCAGGCGTCTTCCATGTTCACATCGAGTTTTAAAAACTCCTGTTCCTTTGATTTAAATATGAGGAAATTTCCTTCTGCAGTATTTTGTTGTTCAACTACAAGGTCTTCCTGATCATTTACTGTCTTTGTTTCTTTGAGTGTAGTCAATACCTGCTGCAATTTTGTTTGCACCGCTTTGTCCATTGGTTTCAAACGAATATTTACCTGCAGGTTGCCGAAATTAATATCATCTAAAAATACCCATGCTTGATTCATTTGTTCTTCACTCACTTTTTCATTCAACACAATCTTAGAAGTAAAGTCACCGGCTTTGATGATCTTGCCTGTTGCAATTGGTTTTACACCGGCAGTATCTCTTGTATCGGCAGGGAATAATTTTACAGTGGTTCCTTCAAAAATGCTGTAAACCGTTCCAACATTAATGGTGAGGGTATCTTTACGAACATCGCTGGCTGTATAATAATCAAGTTTGGTCAGCATTTTTCCGCCAAAAATTTCTTTATCCATTTCACCTTCAGCTTCGGGGTGTTGCGCCAATCCCATTTTTGTCATTTCACGCTTGATGTTGTCATACACCGCCTGGTAAGACATTTGTTTGCCGGCCGTACTGATGGTTTTAAAAAAGGCCATTGATAAACTGCCGTATTGAATACCATCTTTTTCAAACTGTGAATTCAGCTCAGAGGATGAAGAAGCAAAAAATGAAATCATTTTTGCCATGCCGGGTTTGCGATCGCCCAAACCAAATAAAGCATCATTTACTTTAGTGATCTTTCCTGCTGTTTTTTGCTGAGCAACTTTCTGGGGATAGTTCTTTGGTTCATATTTAGTAGGAGTGCCCCGAATATTTTTACTGCCGCTTCTTGTGGAGGAACCTGAATGGCAGGCATCAACCAAAACAATCAGTTCACCGTTATCGCTTAGTTTTAAACGCAGTTCCTGCAGCTTCAAACCAAAATCATCATCCCGTAAATGTTTGTCAGTTCCTTCCTGGAAAGTTTCAGGCGCATCATAGGTAACCAGCGCCTCATCATATCCATCTGCTTCGTCATTATTATTGTCATATATCTGTTGTCCGTGACCACTGAAATGAAAAACACAGATATCACCGGCAACAGCTTTGTTAATGAGGTAGGTTTGAATGCCGTTTAAAATACCATCTTTCGTTGCCTGCTTATCCTGGAGTATGATGATGTTCTCATCTTTAAATCCTTGTTTCTTGAGTGCTTCTTTAATAAGAGGTACATCGTTGGCCGATGCCAGATCATTCCAGTTGGTTCCCGGTTTGTAATGTGAAATTGCCACGATCAAAGCCAGTTTATTAGGTTCCTTCTGTGCAAAAACCGGGAGTCCGGCAATCAATAGAAAAAGAAAGAAGAAGATACGCATGTTTGGTTTGGAAAGGGGAAGATAATGTTTTCTCCCTTTGCAGGACAATATTACTGAAGTGCAAAAGTATATTCTATACCCACTCTACGGTATTTTAAAGGTTTGCATACTTCTTAACCAAAAATGCATCAATCTCTTTACTTTTATTGCCATGTGGATGACAGTTATTTTCTGGATGTTAACTGCTGTGATTTTTTTCACCTATGTGGGCTATCCCACCGTTTTATACCTGTTATCATTAACTCAGAGAAAGAATGTATCGGTTTCTAGTGATGATCTTCCTTCAATCAGCATAGTGATAGCAGCATATAACGAAGAAGTGATGATGGAGAAAAAGTTGATGAATACGTTGGCTCAGGATTATCCTGCCCCGTTATTGCAAATAATTGTAATAACCGACGGATCAACAGATGCAACGGTAGCTATTGCATCCTCCTTCAGCAATGTGCTGGTATTGCATGAACCTCAACGCAGAGGTAAGGCAGCAGCTATTAACCGTGCAGTTGCTTTTGCCGAAAATGAAATTATTGTGCTAACTGATGCTAATAGCTTTTTGCAACAAGGCACATTACAAGAATTAATAAAACCTTTTGTTGATTCCGAGGTTGGTGCAGTAGCAGGTGAAAAAAAAGTAGTCGACTTGCCGGGTGTAGCTGCTTCGGGCGAAGGTATTTACTGGAAATATGAATCGTGGCTCAAGCAACAGGAAACACTCTTTTATACTGTTGTAGGCGCAGCCGGTGAATTATTTGCTTTGCGTAAGAAATATTTTACAACTATTCCTGAGCATACAATAACAGATGATTTTTTTCTTTCTTTATCCGTGAACCTGCAACAAAAAAAATGTGTGTATGCAAAACAGGCAATTAGTATTGAAGCCGCCTCATTATCGCTTGCAGATGAATGGAAACGGAAAGTAAGAATTGCAGCTGGGGGTATTCAATCGCTCTTTTTAGTGTCGGAGGCACTCAATCCTTTCCGGTATCCAAAGCTTGCTTTTCAATTTTATTCGCACCGGGTTTTAAGATGGTTGTTTTGTGCACCTGCTATGATTGTTTTATTTTTTTTGAATTGGATGATCATTTGTGGGGGTGGTGCAGGAGTTCTTTATGAGGGTTTGTTTGTACTGCAGCTTTTATTTTATGTATGCGCTTTTATTGGCTTTCTCATGGCCATCAATAGAAAAACATTCTTTTTGTTCAGCATACCATTTTATATCGTGTTCATGCATGTAGCGATGCTGGCAGGTACTTTCCGTTTTGCAAATGGAAAACAATCGGTTCTTTGGGAAAAAGCAAAACGTTGATTTTTTGCTAACAGTTTCATCCATAAATTCACCACATAATTTTCCCCATCAATTCTTCATCCTCCATATTAAGCAGCCCCATCGAATACCTCAAAGGCGTTGGACCTTTGCGTGGTGATTTGTTGAAAAAAGAGTTGAGCCTTTTTACGTTCAATGATCTGCTGGAGCATTTCCCTTACCGCCATCTCGATAAAACAAAGATTACACCCATCAACCAGGTAAACTTGCAAATGGATTATGTGCAGGTGGCCGGTCGGTTAACAGATTTTGAAATACTGGGTGAGCGAAAAGGGAAACGATTGGTTGCACATATCAAAGATGCAACCGGAACAATGGAACTAACCTGGTTCCAGGGTATTCATTGGGTAGAAAAGATATTGGCAATAGGTGAAGAGTACCTTGTATTTGGTAAACTTGGCTTTTTCATGGGTAAGCCACAGATTGTTCATCCCGAACTGGAAATACGTACCCAACAAAATGCTGATGGTAAACAATTACTGGAACCCATCTACCCAACAACAGAAAAATTAAAAGCAAAAGGATTAAACGGCAGAAGCATTGCAAAACTTACAGCCGCATTGTTGCCTCAGATTCATCCTAAAGATCTGCCGGAGAATTTACCTGATGCTGTTATTTCAACCAATCAATTCCCAACAAGATATGATGCATACAGAAACATCCACTTCCCGGCAGATAACGAACAATACGAAGCAGCTTTAACAAGATTAAAGTTTGAAGAGTTATTCTTTGCTCAATTACGGATGGCCCTGATCAAAAGCAACCGTCATCGGTTTTCAAAAGGAGTGATGTTTGATAAGGTTGGCGCATTGTTCAATGATTTCTATAACCATCACCTTCCCTTTGAATTAACAGGTGCTCAAAAAAGAGTGCTGAAGGAAATCAGGATCGATACTGCAAGGGGTCACCAAATGAATCGCTTATTGCAGGGAGATGTAGGCAGCGGAAAAACCATTGTAGCCCTCTTAACCATGTTATTGGCAGCCGACAATGACTACCAGAGTTGTTTAATGGCGCCTACGGAAATTTTAGCACAGCAACATTTCAACAGTATTTCCAGTTTGCTGAAAGAAATGAAAATTGACGTAAAGCTGCTCACCGGCTCTACCAAAAAAGCAGAGCGGCAACGAATACTGAGTGCTTTACAATCTGGTGAAGTGCAAATGATCGTAGGTACTCATGCATTGATTGAAGAAGTGGTACAGTTTAAAAACCTGGGCCTTGCCATTGTTGATGAGCAACATCGTTTTGGAGTGGCACAGAGGGCGGAGCTGAAATTGAAGAATACAATTCCACCTCATATATTGGTGATGACAGCAACACCAATTCCCAGAACAATGGCCATGACAGCGTATGGCGATCTGGATTACAGTGTAATGGATGAATTGCCGCCTGGCCGCAAAGCCATTACCACCGTTCACCGTAATGAATCGGCAAGACCGGCAGTGATGGATTTCGTAAAACAGGAAATTGCAAATGGAAGACAAGCCTATTTTATATACCCATTGATTGAAGAAAGTTCAAAACTTGATTTTGAAAACCTCATGAAAGGTTACGCAGAAGTAAAAGCGTTTTTTCCTGAACCCAAATATTATATCAGTATGGTGCATGGAAAACAAAAGGCCGATCTGAAAGAAACCAACATGATGCGGTTCAAAAAAAACGATACACAGATCATGGTTTCAACAACGGTTATTGAAGTGGGGGTTGATGTTCCCAATGCAAGTGTAATGATCATTGAAAGTGCAGAACGGTTTGGTTTATCACAGCTTCATCAGTTGCGTGGAAGAGTGGGCAGGGGCAGTGAGCAGAGTTTTTGCATACTTTTAACAGGCAGTAAATTATCAAATGATGCACGTGAAAGGTTAAAGATTCTGTGTGCTACCAACGATGGTTTTTTAATAGCAGAAAAAGATCTTGAGCTTCGTGGCCCTGGCGACATTGAAGGAACCAAACAGAGTGGTGTAATGGACTTTAAGCTGGCCAGCATTGTACATGATAAAGAACTGCTGGAACTGGCAAAAACCATCAGCGATGATTTGTTAAATGAAGATCCGGATCTGTCTTCGGCAAAAAATTTGCTGTTAAAAAACTTTCTGCTTTCCAAAAAAGGAAAAACAGAGTGGAGCCGGGTAGCCTGAGGAAATAACCCATCGTATTTTCCGTTTAAATTGAGTACATTCAAAGTCCTTATAGTATTGGAAAAAATTTACATGATAGTATTCCGACTCCTGACCGTTCTATGTTTCTTTTTAGCAGCACCTCTTATTTCTAAGTCGCAGCTTTATTTTGTAGAAAATAAAGGCCAGTGGGATAAACAAGTGATGTTTAAAACTGAGGCCGGTAACAGTGCCTTCTTTTTAGGTAAAGATGGTTACACCATTCTTATGAACCATCCTGAAGATTACCTGCGCCTGGCAGAATATAATCATGGGCATGGCTTTGATGCAGCAGCAAGTAAAACGGCAGTTCTTAACCGGCCCGACAAAATGCGGGCTCATGTTTTTAAAGTAAAGTTTCTCGGCGCTAATTTCAATAGTACACCTGTAATGGAGAAACCGCTCCCCGGGCATGAAAATTATTTCATCGGCAACGATCAATCTAAATGGGCGGGCGACTGTAAACTTTACCAAGCCATTACATATAAGAATGTTTATCCCAATGTGGATGTTCGATATTATGTACAGAGCGATCAGTTAAAATATGATGTAATTGTATATCCCGGTGCTGATGTTTCAAAAATACAAATGCAATATACAGGTGCCGATCAACTCAGCATCAGGAACAATGAATTGGTTATAAGTACTTCGGTTGGTGAGGCCCGTGAGTTAAAACCCTATACTTACCAGTTTGCCGGAGGAAAAAGAGAAACCATCAATTGCAAATACAAACTCAGTGGTAATACAGTAAGTTTTGATATAAAGAATTATGACAAAACAACAACGTTGATCATTGATCCAACGCTTATTTTTTCATCTTACAGCAGAAGTACCGCCGATAACTGGGGATTTACTGCAACTCCCGGCGCAGATGGGAGTTTTTTTGGGGGCGGTATTGCACAACCCAATGGGTTTCCTACAAGCACTGGTGCTATTCAGGGAACAGGCCAGGGCCCTGCAAATGCCAACTCCCCTCCTGATGTTGTCATTATTCGTTTATCACCCGATGGTCGTAACAGGATATATGCAACTTATCTTGGAGGTACCGGTTTGGATCAACCACATAGTTTAATTGCAGATGCCGCAGGCAATCTCGTTATTACAGGCAGGACCAACTCTACTAATTTTCCCACTACAGCTCCCAACGCCGGAACGAGCGGCGGCTATGATATTTTTGTAACAAAGATCAACTCAACGGGAACAGCTATTATCGGTTCTATTAAAATTTGCGGTACGGGTGATGACGGTGTAAATATTACTTCAACAAGATCGGGTGTAAGTTCATTGCAACGTAGTTATGGCGATGATGGAAGGAGTGAAGTGATACTTGATGGAGCTAATAATATTTTGCTTTCTGCTTCCACACGCTCAAACAATTTTTTCACATTAAATGGTTTTCAAAACAATCTCGGTGGTCAGCAAGACGCTGTTGTAATAAAACTAAACCCAAATGCAAACGGAGTTATCTGGAGTACGTATATGGGAGGTAGTGCTGATGATGCCGGTTTTGTATTAGCGGTAAATCCAATGAGTCCTCAAAATATTTATGTCGGCGGAGGTACTGGAAGTACCAATTTTCCGGGAACTGCAGGCGGTGTACTGCAACCGGCATATAGTGGGGGTGTTGCTGATGGGTATCTTGCAAATATCTCAGATAATGGTAATTCAGTGAGCATGGTTCGCAGCACCTATCTCGGAACAGGCAATGTAGATATCGTATTTGGAGTGCAGTTTGATAATCTTGGCTTTCCTTATGTAATGGGTACAACTACAGGTAACTGGCCTGTTGTAAATGCAGGTTATTCTGTTGCCAATTCACGTCAGTTTATTGCCAAACTCCGGCCCGCACTCAACGCCTATGTTTACTCAACTACTTTTGGCACATCCGGTGCATTGGACCCTAATATTTCTCCCACAGCATTTCTTGTTGATAATTGTGAAAACGTTTACGTATCCGGCTGGGGTGGTGGTGCAAATTCTTTTGGAAGTGGTTACCCAACTGCAGGTACTACTGGTCTTCCCACTACAGCAGATGGGCTACAAAGGACTACTGATGGTAGTGATTTTTACTTTTTTGTTTTGCAGAAAAATGCAGCCTCACAACTCTACGGAAGTTTCTTTGGGCAGTTGGGAGGATTTGGCGGATGGGATCATGTTGATGGCGGTACCAGTCGTTTTGATGCAAGCGGTGTTATTTACCAGGCGGTTTGTGCCAATTGCAAAGCAGTGAACAGTAATATGCCATTAACAGCACCCTTTCCTATTACTGCAGGTGTATATGGTAATGTAAATCCAGCCACTGGTAGTGGATGTAATCTTGGTATGGTGAAACTCAGGTTTAACTTATCCGGAGTTGATGTTGCACTGAGAGCAGTTGGTGCAAAACAATTAAATTTCTGTTTACCTGCTACTGTACAATTTACTGATACAATTCGCCAGGCAAAACAATATATCTGGATTTGGGGAGACGGAACACGCAATGATACAACAGCCACAAACCCTTTCACACATACCTATACTTCTACAGGATTATTTGAAGTAAAGGTCATTGGTATCGACAGTAACTCCTGCAATGTAAAAGATTCTGCAACCATGCGAATTCGTGTAACAACCGATTCGGTTGATGTTGGTTTTAATTTTGCACGACGTGGTTGTAACAGTCTTACGTTCGATTTTACCAATACAAGTAATATACTTACTGCATCTACGCCTTTTGGTCCAAAGTCATTTATGTGGGTATGGGGCGATGGTACTAAGAACGATACCATTCCCGGTTTTGCACCACCTGTTTCTCATACCTTCCCAAGCATTGGATCCTACAATGTGCGTTTAGTATTGATTGATACAAATTATTGTAACCAGGGTGATTCATCAGGATTCGTCAACTTCCAGGTAATTGACAGAATCAAGGCAGGGTTTAGTGTAAGCAGTGCATGTGTTCCCGATACCATCCGTATTATCGATACATCCATTGGTGCTCTAACCTATTTGTGGGTCAGCAGCGACGGACAAACATCAACCAATCCGCTTCCCGGTTTTGTATATACAACACCAGGCACTTATACCATTACACAATACATTTACAATTCCAATAGTTGTAACCGGGTTGATTCAACACAAAGAACTTTCCAAGCAGTAGGACCTCCTACAGCAGGATTCTTTTATAATCCTAATCCTTCACAGGAAAATACAGCAACACGGTTTACCAGCACGGCTTCGCCTGATGTGGTGAGATGGTTGTGGGATTTTGGCGATGGTACTACTTCAACTCAAAGAGATCCATTGCATCAATTTGTTACTCCTGCAATTAATCTCGTATGCCAAACTGTATTTAATGCAGCCGGTTGTGTCGATTCTGTCTGTATTCCAGTTGAGTCCATCATTAATATTGTCAATGATTTGCCAAGTGCATTTACGCCCAATGGCGATGGCGTAAATGATCAATTCATGGTGCGTGGATTTGGTATTGTAAAAATGACCTTACGTGTATTTAACCGCCAGGGGTTGATGGTGTTTGAAAGCCGCAGCCAGAATATTGGTTGGAATGGAACCTATAAAGGTATTCCGCAGCCTATGGATGCATATGCATGGACATTAGACGTTGAATATTTTAATGCTGAAAAGCAAAGAAAGAAAGGTGATGTAACGTTGATAAGATGATGCCTGATGCAAATAAAGAGAACCTAACTGCATGAATCATTGTTATAAATAAAGATCATGAACAGAAGTAAAATTATACAGGTTGTAACAGTACTGTTGTTAATGCAGGCATCCGTGTCAGCACAGGATTTGCATTTTTCACAGTTCATGAATTCACCGCTTACAACCAATCCTGCTAATACAGGATTTATTCCCGAAGCTGATTACAGGATCGGAGGCAATTTCAGGCAACAGTGGACATCCATTCCTGTTCCTTATAAAACAGCAAGTGTTTGGGGCGATATACAGTTACTCCGTAACAGCATTGAAAATGGATGGGTAGGTGTGGGGGCCCTGTTGTTAAATGATGTAGCAGGAAGAGGAAATCTTCGTTCCAATAAAGTATATGGTTCGGTAGCCTATCACCAGATGATTGGCCTGAGCAGTTTGATATCAGCAGGTTTTAATGCAGGATATGCCAGCAAACGGATTGATATAACCAAGTTTACATTCGATAATCAGTGGAACGGGAAATTTTTTGATTCAAAAGGACCTAACGGCGAATCATTACTAACCAACCCAAGCAGTTCTTATTTTGATTTGCAGGTGGGCATCAACTATGCCTACTTCCCAACAGAGAATACATACTTTAATGCTGGTGCATCAGTGCATCATATCAACCAACCCAAAGAAACCTTCTTCACCAATGGAACCAATGAAGTTCCCCGTCGTTATATCGGATTTTTGAATGGGAGTTTTAAAATGAATGATGAGTGGATACTCAATCCCAATGCATATTTCTCCAGTCAGGCAAAAGCCAATGAATTCGTTCTTGGGGGTAATGCGGCTTATAATTTAATGGGCGATGGCAGTGTGGTTGTATTTGGCGGAGCTTATTACCGTTGGGGCGATGCAGCGGTGGCCATGGTTGGAGTGGAAATGAAAAACATCCGCTTTACATTTACGTACGATGCAACGGTAAGTAATTTATCAAATTACAACAATGCCAACGGCGCATATGAATTTTCTCTTATCAAGAATGGTTACTATAACGAATACTTTGGCGATAAGAGCCAACGGAAACAAAGTTTGTGCCCGAGGTTTTAAGTAAGGAACCCTTTTCACTGATTAGATTTTTTTCCCTGCATTTCCTTTCCGAATTTCGTCCAAAATTCACAGCATGATTGCAGTTGACAGTTATTCAAAAGTTACGCATGATATTGTAACCGAACTCAAAGCAATCGTTGGAGCAATCTATGTGCTGGTTGATGAAGAAAC
>Ga0163144_10005459_pt1 | contig 28234 bp, 25 predicted proteins | sample OliLak19BULKMAT1_FD_123175 | JGI IMG/M metagenome (GOLD analysis project Ga0163144, IMG submission 123175) | Freshwater microbial mat bacterial communities from Lake Vanda, McMurdo Dry Valleys, Antarctica - Oligotrophic Lake LV.19.BULKMAT1 | ecosystem: Environmental > Aquatic > Freshwater >... | reverse complement strand
CGACACTTGCCGATGTGGCGGAGTTCTTCGCGACGTACTACACGCCTGACAACGCGGTGCTGTCCATCGTTGGGGATGTGGATGGTGTGGAGGCTCGACGACTGGTCGAATCACATTTCGGAAGTATTCCCCGTGGTAGCGCTCGTCCGCCGCTGGCCGATGTGACGGTTCCTTCCACCTTCGGTGAATGGCGGCGTGAAGTGGTGGAGGACGATGTAATGGTGCCCCGCCTCTATCTTGCCATGCGTGCACCCGTTCTGGGGAGTGACGACTACCACGCCGCGTCGGTGGCGGGTGCGGTGTTGGGTATGGGGGGTGGGAGTCGCCTGTATCGCGAACTCGTGCGCGAACGCCAACTCGCCTCGTCGGTGAGCGTATTCACCTTCGATTTGTCGAAAGGAAGTGACCTGCTCATCGTGGACGCCACGGCACGTCCCGGTGTTTCGGGTGAAATACTGGAGGCGGCTATCGGTGATGCGCTGGACCTCATGCATCGAGATGGTGTGACGGCTGAGGAGGTGGAACGCGCGGTGGCATTGATCACCACCGATATCGTCATCTCGCTTCAGTCGGCACAAAACCGCGCCGATAAATTGTCTCAATTTGCTACTTATTTGGGTGATCCTGGGCTAGTAAATGCCCAGATCGAGCTGTTTCAGGGCGTGTCGAGCGCCGATGTATTCCGGTTTGCACGGGAGCGCATGGGACGCGACAATCGCGCCTCGCTGTTGTACGTGCCGCGCGACGAAGTGGAAACGGCTGCGGAGGTCGTCGCATGAGCCAGGCTGTTCGTCCGTCGGCGGGCCCAGCGCGCGCCTATGCCTTTCCGCGCACCGAGCGTCACGTGTTGTCGAATGGCATGGTCTTGCATGTGGCCGCGCTGCGCCGGTTACCCGTCGTGAGCGCGCTGTTCATGGTCGATGCCGGTGCGGAGTGTGATCTTCCCGAGAAGGCCGGCCTAGCCGCCTTGACGGTCGAAGCGCTGGCAGAAGGCACAGCCATTCACGATGCCGACTCCTTGGCGAGCGCCTTTGAACGGCTTGGTGGATCGCTCGATACCGGTATTGCCTGGAATCGCGCCGAGGGCAGCACGACGGTCCTGACGCCGCGCTTTGACGCGGCGCTGCGTCTCGTGGGCGAAGTGATGCGCACGCCGATATTCCCAATGCACGATGTGGCGCGGCTGCGCGACGAACGTCTGGCCGAACTGCTGCAGCAGCGCGCAGAGCCACGCGGACTGGCCGATGACATGTTCGCCCGTTTCGTCTATTCGGCAGAAAGCCGTTATGCGTTGCCCGATGGTGGCGACGAACAGTCGGTACGCACGCTCACGCGCTCGGACGTGCAGGCGCACTACTCGGCGTACTTCACCCCTGCGAGTGCCTCGCTCATTATTGCCGGCGACGTAGTGGGTGAGAGCGTGCGGGCGCTCGCTGAAGATGTTTTCGGAAGTTGGGTGGAAGAGGGCAGCGCTCCCGGCGCCGTGCAGGTGTCATCGGCGCCGTTCGAGCGGGGCGTGCACCTGGTGGAGAAGCGCGATGCGCCGCAGTCGGAGCTTCGGATCGGGCATCGCACGGTGCCGCGACGGCATCCGGACTTTTACGCGATTACGGTCATGAACGCGATTCTCGGCGGGCTCTTCAACTCGCGCATAAACCTCAATCTGCGAGAAGCGCACGCCTACACGTACGGTGCATTTTCCATGGTCGACTGGCGGCGCTACGGCAGCACTTTCGAGGTGTCCACGGCGGTGCGCAGTGACGTAACGGCGGCCGCCGTCCAGGAAGTCCTGGCGGAAATCGACCGAATGCGGGAGACGCGTGTGGACCCGGCGGAGTTGTCGCTGGCGGTGGACTACCTCACCGGCGTGTTCCCGATTCGATTTGAATCCACGGCGGCCATCGCCGATGCAATTGCCGCTCGCGAGGCGCACGGTCTGGAGCCCGACTACTACGACACCTACCGCGAACGCATGTCGGCGATTACGGCAGACGACGTGTTGTCTGCGGCGCAGCGGCATCTTGATCCGGCGCACTTGCAGATTGTCGCGGTGACCGACGCGCGCGCCGTGCGCGCGTCGCTGGAGGCGCTCAATCTGGGCCGAATCCTCGTGTACAGTACAGATGGCGCTGTCATGACCTGATGTGTGTGGTGAATCCGCTCCCAACGGAGGCGAGGGATGCCGAAGATTTTTGACGACGCGCGTGTGGTGACGGACATGGCGGTCGCGCAGGCGATGGCCACGCAGACTCGGCGCTTCAGCGTCTGGTTCGGTGCCGGTGTCTCAGCCGAAGCGGGAGTGAAGACCGCTTGGGAAATCTGTACCGAGATACGCGAATCGCTGATGGAGCAGGAGATGCCCACCGTGGCGGATGTGTGGGCCAGGGAGTCGCTCGACTGGGACTCGGAAGATCGACGCTACTCTACATGCCTGAAACGATACCGCAGCACACCCGCCGAGCGTGTCGACTACTTCAGGACGCTGCTGCGAAACACCAAACCGTCGTTTGCGCATCACGCGCTCGCCATCCTGGCGGCAAACGGGGTGATTTCGCCTATGCTCTTCACGACCAACTTCGACAAGCTGCTGGAGATGGCTTTCGCCACCCAGGGGAACTCGGAGTACTTGGCCATCCGCTCGATGGACGAGGCCCAGTACTGGTTGCCCGACGAAGAGAAGTACTACGTACTGAAGTTGCACGGTGATTATGACACGAACAACATCGTAAACACCACGGAAGAAACTCAGGAAGTCCCCGAGGCGTTGCGCGACCTCGCCTTTCGCACGCTGCAGAATGCCGGGCTGGTCGTTCTGGGTAGTGCGGGGCACGAGGGGAGTGTGCAGCGTCTCCTCTACGACATCCTCGGTCAGGAGGACGGAGGAACGCCGCGATTCGGACTCTACTGGGGCGTCTACGTTCCTGGTGCGCGTCCGCAGTTTGTCGATGACACGGTCGCGCAGCACGCCGTTCGAACGGCGATGACGCAAGGCACGGTGAATCAGCGTCTGGTGGAGCGCATCGTGGAGCGGGATGGCAAGAAGCGCCTCTGCCGGTTCTTTCCCGTGTGGGGTGCTGCGCAGTTCCTGCGAAGTGTTGTGCAGGCCAGCAAGCGCAGTGACGTCATCAACACGGCGACCCGTTACTTCGATCATGCCATGCGAGTGCATCATCGTCTGCGCATCGGCGGTTTGTCAGAAGGAGCGATTCAGGTTCGACTCGACGATCTTCGGAGGAACTCGAAGCGAAGTACTTCGCCACAGGCCGGTGTGAACGTTCCGTCTATAGTCATCGACGCAGAGAGCGCCACGCTCCAGCTACACGTCGAGTTGGCGTATGGAGACATGACGAGCCCCGTGCTGCTCGGAGCGCCGAAGTACGAGAAGCGGAGGCGGGCGATCGTGAGCCCGGACGATATATTTCTCTCGGCCGGAGCAGGTGTTGCCCGCGCAATTCTGGAACAAGCAGGTCCTCAGATCGTACTGCAGGAACTGGCCAAGTTCGATACCGTTCCGCATCGTGCCGTGCTGGCCACGTCGGGAGGGAATTTGGCGGTTCACTACATCCTGCATGCCGCCGCCGTGTTCGTGAAGGCCGATGGAACGTATGCACTGTCGGAGGAGGATGTACAACAGACTTTCGAGGCAGTGTTACGGCTGTCCACTGCCCTAGGCGTAGAGTGCATCTTCGCACCACTTATCGGTTCGGGTAGTGGCGGCATCGATTCGACGCATTCGCTCGTCGCCATTCTGCGAGCGCTGCGGAAGGATCGGGAGTCGAACGACGTCCACCCGCTCCGCCTCGTTATCGTTGTACGCGACGAAGGCATGCTGGCCAGAGCAGAGTTCAGACAGGTGCTCCAGGCGCAGCTTCCCGATGTGACCATCGTGTTGCCGTAGTTCCGTCGCTGCCGATTGGTTCGACGGCGTCACTCTCCCCATGCCCGAATCATCGTGCAAAAATCCGCGACCATCAGCAAACGCCGAGTCTACACGGGAGGAAGCATTTCGCTGGACGTCGACCTCGTACGATTCCCGAATGGAAGCGTCGGCGAGCTGGAAATGGTTCGGCATCCCGGAGCCTCGGCGGTCGTTCCCTTTCTGACCGATCCAACGGGCGATGATCCGCAAATCCTCTTGATTCGGCAGTACCGATACGCGGCCGAGCAGTATCTGCTCGAGGTTCCGGCAGGCAAGCTGGATCCGGGAGAGTCGCCAGCCGACTGCGCGCGGCGCGAGCTGCTGGAGGAAACCGGTTGTACGGCTTCGCGTGTCGAACATCTGATCACGGTCTACACGACGCCCGGCTTCACGGACGAGAAGATCCACCTCTACATGGCTACGGGCCTCACCATGGGAGAGAGTCGCCCGGAGCACGACGAGTTCATTGAAATCGAGGCGAAGCCCCTCTCCCAAGTGCTCCTCATGATCGAGCGTGGGGAGATCGTGGACGGGAAAACGCTGGTGGCGATTCTGTATGTGGCCGGATATCGGCTGGGTCACTAGCTCTCCAATCCATCTTCTGGGCGACGCCGTAGGGGAACACAGGGCATAAACTGTCCGTAAAGCATGCACACCGTTCTGTCATCCAGAGAGGACGACATCGGAGTGGAGCGAAGGAATATCGCGTCGCGTGAAACACTGTAACTATCTGTAAATCAAGTACTTAGCGTATTCTGTTCAAGTTTGATCGGATTGGGCACACGGTGTGCCTATAGAGAGGGTGCAGGACGACGGAGAACGATCTCTCGTGTTCCGTTCGGTGCTACCCAACCAGCCAGACCAGCGAGGAGTTCATCATGACTGACGTCGCACTCAAACCGGCGCACCCTTCGTCGGGCGCGGCTGTCAGGGAACAGCTCCGCCGTTTCGAAGATGGGGCTGTGGTCAGCGCGTTTCTCACCGGCGAAGAGCGGGCATTTCAAGAACTGGTCGATCGCTACCAGACACGCCTTCTGAACTTCATCTATCGCACCATCGGTGACCGCGAGCGGGCGGAGGATCTTGTCCAAGAGGTCTTCATCCGCGTGTACCGCCACCTGCACCGCTTCGACCGATCCAAGAAGTTCTCCACGTGGATCTACACCATCGCGTCGAATCTGGCGAAGAATGAGCTGCGCAATCGCTCGCGAAATCCACTCGTCCTGTTTCAGGCCATTCGGAAGAACTGGCAGGATGACGACCGACCGCTGCAGTTCGAAGACCCGGCATCCCGACCGGACGATCTCTACAGAAAACGCCACCTGCGCGAGCTTGTCGAGCAGTCGGTGGGCCGTCTCCCGGAGCATCATCGCGAGGTGTTCGTGCTCCGTGAGCTAGAGGGGAAGTCGTACGAGGAAATCGCCGAAATCACGTCGTGCAATCTCGGAACGGTCAAGTCGCGCCTGAACCGCGCGCGGAATGCCTTCGCGACGATAATCGGGCCTGGACTGAAGTAGCGCGCACGGCTGCGTGCGCGGGTTACCGGCGTTACAAGGGAAGGGGGGGCCGTCGCGGTGTCGTCGCGACGGGCCCCTCCTCATACTCGTTAACGCGGCCCTAGCGTTCGATGCGCTCGGCGTGCACAATGGGAACACCACCCCCTGCAGTGGGTACCGTAGCTCGTCGCCATCTTGGGGTACCGCGTTTCTATGGACTGTCGGTCGTTTCGCAATCAACACGTCGCCTTTGTCGACGACACGCTTCCAGGTGTCGACATCGTGCGAATGGATCGCCACCGCATCGAGTGTGCGAAGTGCGCGCGACTCGATGCCGATATCCGCCGGAGTCTCCTCCTGATCCGCAACAATTTTCCGACAATTCAGCCGTCGGCGGGGTTTTCGCTACGGCTGGCGAGCCGACTGGAGTCCGAGCGTACCCGCTCCGCATTACCGCCGCCTTTTTTTCGTGGGCCGGGAATGCAAGGGTTTCTCTCGATGTCGCTCGGAGTTGTTGCAGTGGGTTTGGTCGCCATTACGCTGGCGGAGGCCCCGTCGAGCCGGATGACGGCGCGCCTGCCGGCCGTCGTGTTTCGTCCAGATGGAGCACCGCTCGGCGTGAATACGGTGCTTCCGGTAGCGCCTCCGGCGTTTGTTGTGTCGGTATCGACGGGAATGGCGGTCTGGCCCGCACTTCTTCTTATGGAAGAAGCCCAGGCCCGCTACGCAGAACTCGACGTTCGCGCTGCAGTGCAGGCCGTGAATTATTCACCCCCCCCCGACGCGCGCTAAATCGAGTCGTCCGCGCGCTAAATCGCGCTGCTCGCGCGCGAGACGGCGCGGGCCGCCACACTATATTCAGGCACCATGAGTGCCCTGTCGCTCCGCGACCTCCGAACAGCGATCGCCAAACGCAGCTTCGAGCGGGCGTACTACATCCACGGTGACGACGAATACCGGAAAGATGCGGTCGTACGTGAATTGACGACTGCCGCTGCCGACGCGGCGACTCGCGATTTCAACTACGATCTGCTTCGCGGGACCGAAGTCTCGCAGGATCAGCTGGAGGCCGCGTTGAACACGCCCCCGATGATGGCCGACCGGCGCGTGGTGGTGGTGCGTGACGTGAACGCCCTCAAGAAGGACACGCGTGCCGTGCTCGACCGATATCTCACTCATCCGGCGCGCGACACCGTGCTGCTGCTGGTGTCACCGGCAGGTGCAAAGCCCGACAAGGACATCGAAGCCAAGTGCGTGTCGCTGTTGTTTGTACTGTTGGAAGACACGGCGCTCACCGAATGGATTGTGCAGCACGCGAGCGATACACTGGGCGTGACCCTATCGCAGCTAGCCGTGGCTCTGCTGCAGGAAGCCGTGGGATCCGACGCCGGACAACTCGCGTCCGAGTTGGACAAACTCGCCAGCTACACGAACGGCGCGTTCATCGACGATGACGCGGTTCGCGCCGTGGTCGGAATTCGCGTCGGCGAAACGGTGGGCGACTTCTTCGACTTGGTGGCGGCGCGAGACATGGACAAAGCGCTCGCGCTGGTGGACCATGTGCTCACGCTGCCCAAGTCCGGCCTTGTCCCGATTATCATGGGGCTCACAGTCCAGACGCTTGCCATCGGTTGGGCACGGCAGGCGCATGAGCGCGGTGTCCCGTCCCATCGGCTGGAGAGCGAGTTTTTCGGCCTGCTGAAGGAGACCGGGGCCTTTCCCATGCGAGCATGGGGGGAAGCGGCGAAAAGCTGGTCGCGAGCGGTCTCGAAGTGGGATGCCGAGAGTATCGATCGCGCGCTCGTTGTGCTGCTGGCGGGCGATCGCTCGGCCAAGGACACGCGCCTGTCGTCCGATGAGCAGGCGCTAGCGTCCATCGTATGCTCCCTCTGCGCGCCGGTGCGGCGTGCGGTGGCCTAACGCCAAGAAATCCAGATGCCACGACTTTCGTATCGACAACGGCTCGCCGTTTTCCTGTTCTGTGTTGCACAGCCCGTGTTGGCTCAGGGCAGCGACTCGGCGCTTGTGCGCGTGCAACGGCTGGTGAACGCGGGTAATCGCGGGGCAGCGCGCGCACTGGCCGATTCTCTGCTCGTCCTGGCGCCCGATGGGTCGCCGGAGTACGCCGAGGCGCTGTATGCTCGTGCCTTCTCATCCAGCGGCGCAGCCGAGGCGGAGCGCGACTACCTGCGTGTCGGCATCGAGTATCCGTTCTCGCCGCGCGCCGAGGATGCCATCATGATGGTGGCGCAACTCAAGATGGCACGGACCGACCGGGTGGGCGCGCGCCGTAATTTCGAACGCTTGGTGCGTGAACATCCCGATGGAACACAGTCGGCGAAAGCCGCATTCTGGGCCGGTCGGCTGGCCCTGGAAGACGGCGACATCGGGCGCGGCTGTGCGTCGCTTGTGCAGGCCAGGGAACGAGTGGCGCCGAGTGACGTGGAGTTGTCCAACCAGATTGCCTACTACGTACAGCGATGTGCCTCGACGCGGGTGACGCCGACCCGGGACACGGTGACAGCGCCGCCGCCGGAGACTGTGCCGGTGGGGGTTCCGAACCCGCCCCCTGCAACGCCTGTGTCGGTGGTGAGCAAGTTGTACAGTGTGCAGGTGGCCGCGTTTCCCAAACAGCGTGATGCGGTGGCCCTGTCCGAGGTTCTGCAGGGGCGTGGCTTCGACGTGCGCGTGTGGGGCACCGCGCCACCCTTTCGCGTACGGGTGGGGCACTACGCAACGCGCGAGGACGCGGTGTCGGCGGTGGCGCGCATGAAAGCCTCGCGCGTCAATGGCATGGTCGTGGAAGCCGAGCCGAAATGAGTCGCGATGGCACACCGCTCATGCAGCAGTACCGGGATATCAAGGCACGACACCAAAACGCGATACTCCTGTTCCGGATGGGGGACTTCTATGAGATGTTCTTCGAAGACGCGGAAATCGCGTCACGCGTTCTGGGCCTCACGCTAACGAGTCGCAACAACGGTGGGGCGTCGGAGGTGCCGCTGGCCGGCGTACCGGTGAAGGCGGTGAATGACTACCTGCGCCGCCTAGTGCAGCAGGGGTTTCGAGTGGCCATCTGCGAGCAGGTGGAAGATCCCAAGCTGGCGAAGGGGATCGTACGCCGCGAAGTGGTGGAGACCATTACACCGGGCGCGGCCTTCGCCGACGACATGCTCGATGTCACGCGCAACAACTTTCTGTGTGCCATTCACCGGGACGGTAGCACGCTAGGTATTGCGGCGGCCGACGTGTCGACGGGGGCGTTTCACCTGGTGCTGGCGCCTCTTGCCGATGGCGACGCCGCGCTGGCTCGATTCGCGCCCAGCGAGGTGCTGATCGCTCGCGGTACCTCGCTGTTGGGCGCAGACGCTCCGCTACACGCGGATGGCGCGCTGGTCACGGAGCGCGACGGTTGGGAATTCGACGCCGATCTGGCGCGTGAAGAAGTGGCGCGCCACTTCGGCGTCCACTCGTTGGAAGGGTTCGGCATCGAAGCCGATGCGGTAGCGGCGATCGGGGCGGTGGGGGCGCTGCTGCGCTACGTCCGCGAGCTGCAACCCTTGGGGGTGCCGCACCTGGCGCGTCCCACCTTCGAGCGCGCCGGTGGTGTCATGCCGCTGGATGACATGACGCGGCGCAATCTGGAGTTGGTCGAATCACTACGCGGCGAAAGCGACCACCCGAATGGTCGCGCATCGGCTGAACGGGCGGGCACCCTGTTGGGAGTCTTCGATCGCACCGAGACCCCGATGGGGGCGCGATTGCTGCGACAATGGCTGTTGGCGCCACTTCTCGACCGGGCGTCGATTGACGCCCGGCTGGATGCGGTCGCGGCGCTGGTTCAGGATCTCATGGCGCGCGGGGCGCTGCGGGAGGCACTGGATGGTGTACGCGATGTGGAGCGACTGGGTAGCAAGGCAGCGGCGGGACGGGCCACGCCGCGCGAAGTGCGGGCGTTGGGCGACTCGCTGGGCCGACTACCGCGGGTGGCGTCGGCGATCGAAGGACTGGCCGCGCATGGCGCGCTGGGCGCGATTGTCTCGGCGTGGGACAGTTGTGTCGATCTCTCCCAGCGCATTGCGGAGACCCTGGTCGACCGTCCCCCGGCGGCCGTGGGCGACGAAGACGCCATTCGCACGGGTGTGGATGCGGCGCTGGATGCGCTGCGCGCTCTGCGCGATGGCGGCAAGGATTCCATCGCCAGTATTCAATCGGCGGAGCGCGAACGCACCGGCATAACCTCGCTCAAGGTGGGCTACAACCGGGTGTTCGGCTATTTCATCGAGATCACGAATGCCAACCGGCACCTGATTCCCGACGACTATCAGCGCCGACAGACGCTGACCGGGGCCGAGCGGTATGTAACGCCGGCGCTCAAGGAGTATGAAGAGAAGGTGCTCACGGCCACCGAGCGCATCGAGGTACGGGAGCGCGAACTGTTCGAAACGCTGCGCTCGCAGGTGGGAGGAGAAATCCGGCGGCTGCAAGACGTGGCCACGCTCGTCGCCCGGCTCGACGTGTTCGGTACGCTGGCCGAAGTGGCGGCGGTGGAGCGCTACGTGCGCCCGGAAATGACCGATGGGTTCGAGCTCGACATTGTGGGGGGCCGACATCCGGTGGTGGAGCGGATGATGCCTCGCGACAAGTTCATCCCGAACGACGTGAAGCTCTCGGATGACGCGCGCATGATCATCCTCACCGGCCCCAACATGGCAGGTAAGTCAACCATTCTGCGCCAGATTGGGCTGATTGTACTGATGGCGCAGGTGGGATCGTTCGTACCGGCGAGCCGAGCCAGGATCGGCGTGGTGGACCGCGTATTCACTCGGGTGGGAGCGAGCGACAATCTGGTTCGCGGACAGTCGACATTCATGGTCGAGATGTCCGAGACGAGCGCGATTCTGCACACGGCGTCGAAACGGAGCTTGGTCCTACTGGATGAAATCGGACGTGGTACGTCGACCTACGACGGGGTGTCGATTGCGTGGGCGGTGAGCGAACACCTGCACGACCAGGTGGGGTGCAAGACCGTCTTCGCCACCCACTATCACGAGCTGATGCAGCTAAGTGATGAATTAGGAGCAATGCGCAACTATAACGTTGCGGTGCGTGAAGTCGGCGACCAGGTGCTCTTTCTGCACCGCCTACAGCCCGGCGGCGCCGATCGGTCGTACGGGATCGAAGTAGGGCGATTGGCCGGGCTCCCGGAGGGTGTGATTCGACGCGCCCGCGAGGTGCTGAAGCTGCTGGAAGGGGAGCAGCTGGTGGCGGGGTTGTCGGGGAGTGTCGGGGTGGGGGGGAGGGGTCTAGGCGGTGGTACTACAGAAGGCGAGAAGACATCTACGAGAGAAGACGAGAAGACATCTACTACAGAAGACGAGAAGACGAGAAGACGAGAAGACGAGAGGTTTGGGGGAAGGCAGTTGGGGCTGTTTGCTTTGGACGTGCATCCTTTGGTGGTGCGGTTGCGGGGGGTGGACGCGAATATGCTTACGCCGTTGGCGGCGCTTCGGCTGCTCGACGAGTTGGCGCAGGCGGCGCGCGAAGGGGGGCGAGTGGGGTAGATTGACCGGCATGTTTGACTTTTCGGTTCGTACGTCGCGAGCTGCCGTATTTGGCTGCTTGGTCGCGGTGGCTAGTGGCTGTGGAAAACAAGAAACGAGCGTCGGCGGTGGGGCTATTGCGGCCGATTCGCTTCCGGTATTCGTGGGGGACTCTCTCCCGTTTCGTTATCCACCGGCCATGTACATCCAGCGGGTGCAGGACAACGTGACACTGCGCATGTATCTGGATGAATTCGGGCGACCGGTGCCCGAGTCGACGCGCATTGCGGAACATGCGCTCAACGCAGTGTTCGACACCTCGGCGCTGGCCGGGGCGATCGATCTCGTCTTTCGACCGGCGATTCGCGACGGAAAGCCGATGCCGTACCCGGTGCTCTTTCCCATCAAGTTTCGCGTGCCGAACGGTCCGCCAATGCCTGGCGACACCGTCGCCAGTCCTGCCCAGTAGGCCTCCGCGTTTTCTGCCATCTCCATGACCGAATCGCTCGCTGCACTCTCCGCACGGGTTCCGCGCAACCGGCAGGTGTACCACTCGGTGCTCGAAACCATTGGTTGGACGCCGCTCATCGAGTTGACGCGCGTCACGCGTGGTATTCGAACACCGGTCTACGGCAAGGCGGAGTTTTTCAATCCGGGTGGTTCGGTGAAGGATCGTATTGGGCACCCGATCATCGAGCAGGCAGAGAAGGAGGGACGACTCAAGTCCGGCGGCGTGATTGTCGAGGGGACGAGCGGGAACACCGGTATCGGGCTGGCAATTGCTGCGGCGCTCAAAGGGTATCGCTGCATCTTCACCATGCCCGACAAGATGTCGCAGGAAAAGGTGCGCCTGCTCAAGGCCTTTGGCGCAGAAGTGATCATCACTCCCACGGCGGTACCGGCGGACCATCCGGACAACTATGTGATGATGGCCAAGCGCATTGCGGCCGAGACGCCGAATGCGGTGCTGGCCAACCAGTTCTACAATGATGCCAACCCCGCCGCGCACTATGCAACGACGGGGCCCGAGCTATGGGAGCAGACGGAAGGGCGCATCACGCACTTCGTGGCAGCGGCAGGGACCGGTGGGACATTGACGGGCGTGGGGCGATACCTCAAAGAAAAAAATCCCAGGATTCAAATCATCGCCGGCGACCCCCAAGGATCGATCCTGGCCGAATACTGGCGCAGCCACGGGGAGAACAAGATCGAAGGGACGCCGTACAAGGTAGAGGGCATCGGGCAGGACAAACTTCCGGGAACGCTCGACATGAGCGTCATCGACGAGTTCCAGACCGTGAGCGACAAAGATGCCTTCGCGATGGCGCGTCGCCTCACGCGGGAAGAAGGGATCTTCGTCGGAGGCTCGGCCGGTCTCATCACCCATGTCGCGCTCAATGTGGCGCGTCGCGTGAACGACCCCGATGCGCTGGTCGTGACGTTTCTCTGCGATACCGGCGAGCGCTATCTGTCGAAGCTGTTCAACGACGAATGGATGCGGGAGAACCAGCTCCTCGAAGCGGACAAGGCGACAATTGCGCAGGTAATCAACGTGAAACCCGGAGGGGCGCCGGTGATGGTGAGCACCGCGCCGGGCGCGCCCGTTCGACAGGCATTGCGTCTCATGTCGCTGCACGACATTTCGCAGTTGCCGGTGATGGACGGCACCGTCTGCGTGGGCTCGGTGCTGGAGCACACGCTGGCGGCCAGGGCGCTGGACAATCCCAAACTTCTGGATGCCACCGTGGGCGATGTGATGGATGCGCCCTTTCCCATCATCGACGTCAATACGCCGGCCGACAACGTGGCCAAGCTGCTTTCCAAGGCCAACCCGGCCGTGCTGGTGCAGGCGCATGGCCATGTGCAAGGCATCGTCACGCGGGGCGACCTGCTGCACTTCCTCATGGCGCGATAGGACCCAAGCGTGCGCATCACGGTTCTCATGGGGGGCACCTCGGCGGAACGCGATGTCTCGCTCGCGTCGGGGCTGCGGGTAGCGGGGGCGCTGCGCGCAGGCGGGCACACGGTGACTGCGGTTGACACGGCGCGTGGCGTCTTGGAAGCCGGTGACGAGGCGGCCATGTTGAGCGGCCGAGTCGTGAAGACGATTCCCCCGAATGTGGAGGCCATGGCGCTGCTCAACCGGAAGCTGCCAGCCAGTCTCAGCCAGTTACCAGACACGGACGTCGTCTTTCTCGCCCTGCATGGCGGGACTGGAGAAGACGGAACGATTCAGGCCCTCCTGGACCTGACGGGAGTGCCGTACACGGGAAGTGGGCACCTAGCCAGCGCGCTGGCGATGGACAAGGATCTCTCGAAGCACCTCTTTCGACGCGCTGGTGTACCCACCGCCGATTGGATGATGGCGCCTGCGACGGTCGAGGAGGTTGCCGACACGCTCGGGTTTCCCGTGATTGTGAAGCCGAGTAAGCAGGGATCAACCGTGGGGCTCTCGCTGGTTCGCGACCCCGCGCTGCTTGAGGGGGCAATAACGGAGGCCTTTCGGTACGACGACGAGGTCATGATCGAGGCGTTCGTTCCCGGTCGTGAGCTCACGGTCGGGATACTCGGCGGGGTGGCGCTTCCGGTTGGCGAGATCATTCCGATGAAGGAGCTCTACGACTACGAGTGCAAATACACTCCGGGAATGGCGCGCGAGATTTTTCCGGCGGAGTTGACAGGGGAGCAGACGACGCACGTGCAGCATCTAGCGAAACTCGCCTTTGCTGCGTTGAAGCTGGGGGGCTGCGCGCGCATCGACTTCCGGATGACGTCGGGAGGGGAGTTCTTCTGTCTCGAAGCCAACACCCTTCCCGGCATGACCGAGTTGAGCCTTATTCCACAGGCAGCGGTGGCTGCCGGGATTTCGTTTCCTGCGCTGTGCGAGCAGATCGCGCAGCTTGCGCTTTCGTCGAGGAAATCAGGGTAAATGAGTATCAGGCCTGTACTTGCGGCAGCACTCGCGGGAGTTCCGATCGGGATCCAGCGCCAGGGGGTATGGGCGGGACGGCGTCAGCTCCTTATTCGATTTGCTGGAGCGGCCGAAACAGCGACGATGTACACCTCCGACGCGCTCGCGCGCGAGCTGGGGCGGGGACTGAGTCGCTCTCCGGTGCATTCCGTGTGCATCTCTGGGCGTGATGCGCTGGCCAACGCGGAGTTTCTCCAGGCTGCGCTGCAGACGCTGGCGACCACGGCGCCGGTGATCGCCGACACCGACGGGCAGCGCCCTGAAGCAATTGCAGTCCTTCATCCGTATATCCAGGTGGTGCAGGTGATTCTCGAGGTGCCGAGGGTCGAGGCGACAGTGGAGCGTGCGATGGAGACCATACGCGCGGCGGCGAGGGTGGGATGCGCGCACGCTGTGACCATTGCGGGGACCGACGAGGCGAGTGACGCCGATTACTTGCAGATCGTCGAAAAGGCACGTGGCGCCAGCGAGGCGGTGCAGATCGTCATTCATCCCGGTCGCGCGACCGAACGCGGTGTGTTGGACCGGCGCTGGAGTGTTCTGCTGGAACATGCCATGGGGCGTCACGCCGATGTGCGTGTGGCGCTCCGGCTGAGCGGTCCGGCGACGACGCAGTAGGAAGCTGGAGCGGCGGGGGGTGGGGTGGGGCTCGGAGTTCTGGGTGTGGCGGGAACGGAACAGTTGCCCGCCGAAAGCGATAGATATAGTTGTAGACATACAGTCCGCTTGGCTGGAGCCGATGGGCGTCACGTATTCCGACGAAACCGACTACCCGCGCCTAACGAAGGCGGTGCAGTGGTTGATCGCGATCAATGTCGCGATCTACTTCTTGCAGCTCACGGTTGTCGGTTCCTCAAACATGCTTCCCGCGCTTGGATTCCAGGCGCGGGACTTGTCGAGCGCGTGGTGGACCATCGTGACGTACATGTTCGTGCACGGGGGGCTGTGGCATCTCGCGCTCAACATGTACACGCTCTACATCTTTGGGCCGCGGGTGGAGCATGCTTGGAGCTCGGGTGAATTCACCCGCTACTACATCCTCTGCGGACTAGGCGGGTGGTTCTTCCATCTGCTCTTCGCCCGCGAGTCGCTGCTCATCGGTGCGTCGGCGGCCGTGCTGGGCGTGACGCTGGCCTACGCGATGCGCTGGCCCGACGACGAGGTGTATCTGTTCGGCGTCGTGCCGCTCAAGGTGAAGTGGATGATGCTGCTGCTTGTGGTGATGAATCTCGTGGGGGGAATGGCGGAGAGCGGGGGAGGTGTGGCGTATCTCGCGCACCTGGGTGGCCTGGTGGCGGGGTGGCTCTATCTGCGCACCTCGTCCGGGGCGGCGGGGGGAGGGCTGGACAAGTTCAAGCAGCGCGTGTCGCCCATTCCCGATCTTCCCGACGAAACGCCGCGGGCCATTCCCCGATCACTTCCCCGTGCGCGGGAGAAGGGCAATGAGATTGATGAAATTATCGCGCGTAGTACCGCTGCGGTGGCGCGCCGTCCGGTGACGCAGGGGCCGCCAGTGGGCGTGAAAGGCGGCAAGCGAATGAGCGATCTCGATCTCGTGCTCGACAAGATCTCTCAGGAAGGCCTGCAGAGCCTGACCACGGACGAGAAGCGACTCCTCGAAGAGATGTCGCGTGAGCTGCGCGGTGGAGGGTAGGCTGGTTCGTTTCCCGAGACGAGCGATGTGAAGGCCGCCAGACCGGGCGGCCTTTTCCGTGTTCAGGAGCGCAATTCATAAGCGCACTTCACGGCGCACTTCACGGGCGCACAAAAGAAGAGCCCCCCGGGGTACACCCGGGGGGCGAGTGCCGTCGCGCCGTTCTCGCGTCGGCAACGGTCGGCGCAAAGAGCGCCAACCTGCATCAGAAGCTACGGGCGGAAACTTCGCCTGTCCATAGTTCTGACGGATGAGAAGTGAAAGCGTCACGAGATGAGGGTGCCGGCGCATTCGGAATCGCCCGCCCACTACCCCATGGACAGGGTCCCGGACACTTTTCGTTCATGCCGCAACCAGAACTGCTCGAGACCTTTCCGAACCCCTATCCTGGGCGGAACTACCAGATCCAGATGTCGACGCCGGAGTTTACGTCGCTTTGTCCCATTGGCGGGATCGAAACGGACGCGGCGGAGTTGGCGCTGCTCAAGGGTGGGGCGCCGGACTTTGCGACCATCGAGATCACCTATATCCCCGACCAGCTGTGCGTGGAGTTGAAAACACTCAAGCTCTACCTCTGGAGCTTCCGCAACGACGGCATCTTCTACGAGCGGGTGGTGAACCGCATTCTCGACGATCTGTCGGAGCGATCGGCGCCCAGATGGATGCGCGTGGTAGGAGACTTCAATGTGAGGGGTGGATTGAAGTCCGTTATTTCGGCTGAGGTGGGGGTCAAACCCGCATAGCAAATGCGCGGGGGTCAACATCTGGCTGTCGGACCTGTAAGTTGGGGCGACTCATGCCCTAGGCTTACCATGCGCATTTGCTGCCGCCTCCTTTTCCTAGTGGTCGCATTCACGGCCGCCTGCGCGCGACAGTCGAGCGTTGCGACCAGCTCCACGTCTGCGGAGGGCGTGGTCGCGGGGGGACGAGACATTGTGCCCTCGTTGAACGCGATTCGGGGGGATGAACTCAGGCGAGACCTGTTCTTTCTCGCCAGCGATGCCCTGCGCGGTCGGGAAGCGGGGACCCTGGATGAACTACGGGCCAGCGGATGGTTGGTGGAGCAGGCGCGCTCCATCGGACTGGAGCCGGCGGGGGAGGACGGGACCTACTACCAGTGGTGGCCGATGCGGCGCATAAGGCAGTCGGACGCCAGCGTCGTTAGGTTCGGCGGCGATCGGCTCACCTTGTGGCGCGACGTGGTGGTGGCGTCGGCGGTAGACGCGACACTCGACCTTCCGCTGCTGTACGTGGGGCGGGCGACTGATGCCGAACTGGAAGGGGTCGATCTCAAGGGGAAAGCGGTGGCGGCGTTGATCGTCCCGCCTCCCAATCCCCCGGGCCGCAACGTCTCGCTCTCGTCGTGGCGCTATGCGGGCGCCGCTGTGCGGTCGCAGGCCGGTCGCCTAACGAGCCGAGGGGCGGCGGCGGTGGTGCTGGTGGCCGATTCGGTGGTCGAAGGAGCGATGGAGTTCTACGGCACGGTGTCGGCGCGCGGAACATATGGGCTCGACACCGCGGGCGCGATGACCCGCCCGCGACCGGCTCCGCCCGTGCTGCTTGTTCGGCAGGCGATGCTCGACCGCGTGCGGACTGCCGGCGCGCGCATTCAGGCGACGCTGACCAGCGAGAGCTTCGTCTATCCGAGTGTGAACATCGTAGCAACGCTCCCCGGCAGTGACGCGCGCCTCAAGAGCGAATACGTGCTCTTCAGTGCGCACCAGGACCACGACGGTGTGCGCTTTCCGGTGGATGGCGACTCCATCTGGAACGGGGCGGATGACAACGCGACGGTTGCAGTGGCGCTGCTGGCCATCGCCCGAGCCTGGAAGCAGCAGCCCAATCCGCGGTCGGCGTTGTGGGTGTGGCATGGGGCGGAAGAGCGCGGCTTGTTAGGCTCGCGCTGGCATTCGATGTATCCGATGGTACCGCGCGCGCAGATTGTCGCGGTACTCAATGCGGACATGATCGGGCGCAACAGCCCGGACTCGGCCTCCCTGTTAGGTGTGCAGCCACCGCATCGAAATTCAAGCGACCTAGTGTCGATGGCCCTGCGTGCCAACGCCATCACCGGTCGTTTCACGCTCGACTCGCTCTGGGACAGGCCGACCCATCCGGAGGGTTGGTATTTTCGCTCCGACCATCTCCCCTATGCTCGGCTCGATATTCCGGCGGTCATGTACTCATCCAATCTGCACGCCGACTATCACACGCCGCGCGATGAAGCGAGCCAGATCGACATCGACAAGTTGCGGCGGATGACGCAGTGGATGTACGCGACGGGTTGGCTCGTGGGGACGGCCCCCACTCGTCCGCGCGTCGACGCTGGCTTCAAGCTCGAACGGTAGGGAGGCGTTCTTCATCTTTATCGACGCGAAGGCGCCGGTGCGCGAAGGCGATGCTACGCAAGACGGTGGTTCGTGAAGTCGATGGCATGTGAAGGGACTTGTGCGCTACCGTGACACGCGCGCGACGTCGAGCGTCGTGATGGGTCCGAGGTGTAGGGCTTCGATGCCCGCGCGAGTCCTGGAGAGATCGCCGACGACCACTATCGTCGCCAAATCGGGAGTGAGGTACTTCCGGGCCACGCGGCGGATGTCGGCGGGGGTAACGGCACGAACGCGCGCGGCGAAGCGCGCGAGATCGGTGAGGGGGAGCCCGAAGTTGGCCAGTTGCGCCATGGACGTGGCGACCTGCGCCGTGCTCTCGAGGGAACCCGGGATGCCCAGCTCGACGTACGATTTGGCCCGTTCCACTTCGTCGTTAGGCACCGGCGTGTCGCGCACGGCGCGGAGTTCCTTCAGGAACTCGACCAGCGACGAATCGGTGACGTTGGTGCGTACTGACGCGGAGGCGATGAAGGGACCGGGGATTTTTCTGAAGGAGAAGCGTGAGCCTGCGCCGTACGTGAAGCCTTTCTGTTCGCGTAGGTTCATGTTGAGGCGCGAGGTGAACGATCCGCCCAACAACGAGTTCATCACCATGAGCGGGGCGTAGTCCACCGAGAGGCGGTCCACACCGGGCCAGCCGATGTTGATGACCGACTGCGCGGCGTTCGGCTTGTCGACCAGGTAGAGGCGGGACTTGGTCTGGCGGAGGGGAAGGGCGGTGACGGCGGCCGGAGCGGCCGTCGGGCCGGAAGCCGTCCAACCTTCGAAGCGCTTGGCGATTGCAGCGCGGGCATCAGCGTCGGTGAGGTCTCCGACCACGACCACGCGCGCTAGGTTGGGGCGGATGGTACGGCGGTAGAACGCACGGACGGCGGCGCTATCCAGGAGTGCGGTGGACGCCGAGTCGCCGTTGGCATTCCCATGGTAGGGATGCCCCTGGGGATAGACGACCTGATAGAAGGCGAGGTCGGCCAGCGCATTGGGTTGGTCGCGCTGCTGCAGGAGGTTTGCCAGACGCAGGTCGCGCTGGCGGCGCACCTCGTTGGCGGAAAACCTGGGGCGCGCGATGACGTCGGCCATGAGGTCGAGTGCCGGGCCTAACGAGCGCAGCGGTACCTTGAGCGAGATGGTGGTGCGGTCCCAGTCGGACATGGTCAGCAGCGAGGCGCCGAGGTAGGCGAGTTCGGCCTGCAGCGACTCGGGATCATGGGAACCGGCGCCTTCGTCCAACATGTTGGCGACAAACGTTGCCATGCCTGCGCGCGGGCCGTCCAATCGCGAGCCACCCGCAAAGACGGCGAGGATGTGTACCAATGGGAGCTCTCGCTGCTCGACGACTTGGACCACGATGCCGTTGGCCAGCCGACCGGTGCGAACTTCGGGAACAACGAGTCGGGCCGGCCTTCCCACCGCCGGCGGAGTGGCTCGAACGAACGACTGCGCCCCTGCGGCACCGGACAGAAGGGAGACGACCAGAGTGGCAAAGATCGGCGAGTAGCGCAGCCCGGACCAGCGTGACTCGTGCTCGGCGCAGCGAACGCCATAACCGCTGCATAACGAACGAGGTTGGCGGTGCGGAATCATTGTGCGGTCTCCCTAGTCGCGGCGAGTTCCCGCTTTCCCTTGGGAACAATGCTCAACGTGACACGCGGCCCGGTGAGATAGGTGGCCACGACCCGCTTCACGTCCATCGCGTTAACGGTGCGATGGCGTTCGAGGTCCTGCTCGAAGTGGTCGGGGTTTCCGGTGGCGTAGTAGTACTGATTGAGCTGCTCGGCTTTCGCGTTGACGAACTCCAACCGATTGAGAAAGCTCGACTCGATGGCATTGCGCGCCTGTTCGAGTTCGCGCGGCGTGGGTCCGTCGGCGGCGAGGCGGGCGAGTTCCCGCTCGATGGCCGCGCGCACGTCGTTGAGTGTCTTGCCGGGTCGTGCGGTAGCAACGATGTTGAAATCACCGTCCAGCTTCTTTGCATCGTTGGAAGCGCGGATGTCGTTGGCGATTTCCTGCTGATATACGAGGGCGCCGGTGAGGCGCGCGTTGCGGGCGCCGGAGAGGAGGTATTGCGCCACGTCGAGCGCCGCGTCGTCGGCGTGGTACTGCCGAACGCCATGCCAGGCCAGGTAGAGCCTCGGAAGCTGCACCTGATCCTCGGCCACGATAACGGTATCGCGCACCGTAAAGGGCGACGGTGCCGGCCGCGAAATGGCGGGTCCGCGCGGAATGTCGGCGAACAACTGCCTAACGGTGCGCTGCACCGAGTCGGTGTTGACCGCGCCGGCGACGACGACTACCGCATTGTTGGGGGCATAGTACTGGCGGAAGAAGTTCTTCACGTCGTCCAGCGACGCGGCGGAGAGATCGGCCATCGAGCCGATGACGGGCCACGAGTACGGATGGGTCGCTGGGTAGAGGGCGGGTGAAAGAATGTCTTCGGCGAGGCCGTACGGTTGGTTCTCCACGCCCTGTCGTCGCTCGTTCTTGACCACCTCGCGCTGGGCATCGAGTTTGGCCGAGTCCATGGTGGGAAGGAGCCACCCCATACGGTCGGCTTCGAGCCAGAGCATGAGCGACGCCGCATTTGATGGACCCCATTCGTAGTACGAGGTTCGATCGTTGTCGGTGGTGCCGTTGTTGCTCGCGCCGGCCGCCTCGAGCAGCCGATCGAAGTTCGGATACGGCGCATGTTCGGACCCCATGAACATGAGGTGCTCGAAGAGGTGCGCGAAGCCGGTGCGTCCCGGTTTTTCATCACCCGACCCGACGTGGAACCAGACGTTGACGGCCACGGTCGGGACGGAGTGATCTTCGTGGACGATCAGGGTGAGGCCATTGGGGAGTGTGTCGACGCTGACGGGAACGCGAAGGCGAGAAGATTGCGCGAACGCGGAGGAGCTGTAGAGCGCAATGAGCACGGTGACGAGCACCGTGCCGAGTCGGCCGGTCATAGGGCGGGAAGTGAGAGTACCAACACGCTAACCAGTACCGACTACGGACGCCAGTTGACCGGGGTACGGGCGTGTACCTTCATCTGCCCTGTTGGGCGCAAAGGGCGTTACATACGCGCTGCATGACGGCCATGCGACTCATAATCCTGAGCGACACGCACAACCTGCATTCAGGGCTGGCCCCACTTCCAGACGGGGACGTGCTCGTGCACGCCGGCGACATGACCGGACGGGGGACGCTTGGCGAGATCGAGGCGTTCGTCGAGTGGTTCGCGGCCCTGCCGCATCGCCACAAGATCATGATCGCCGGGAACCATGACTTTGCGTTCGAAACGAGTGCGGCGGCTGCCGAAGCGCTTGTGCCCAAGGGAGTGACCTACCTGCGTGATGCAGCCACGATCATCGAGGGGATAAAATTCTGGGGGTCTCCGTGGCAGCCCTGGTTCTACGACTGGGCCTTCAACCTGGAGCGGGGCGAGGAGATCGCGCGGAAGTGGGCGTTGATTCCCAACGATGTAGAGGTGCTGATCACCCATGGACCTCCGCACGGCGTTCTCGATACCGTGGTGGTGGTGCCGGCGGAACACGTGGGATGCGAGGCCCTTTTGGCTCGGCTTGATACGCTGCCCGCGCTGCGGCTGCATGTGTTTGGACATATACACGAAGCGTACGGGTCGACGGAGCTGCTGGGGCGCAGGTTCGTGAACGCGTGCATCTGCGATGAGGGCTATCGGCCGGTGAATGCGCCGATTGTGATCGACCTCTGACGTGGGGGTGGGGGTGGGGGTGGGCCAAGGTGCGCGAATTGAGGTACGTGACCGGCGTTGGTAGAAACGGATGGAAGGCGCGATGAGCGACGGTCGGACTGTAGTCCCCCAATTCCCCTCGCTCCTCGCGCTCACTAGATTCGTTGGACTCGGTCCGACTCGGTATGTTGAACGGGTACTGACACAAGTTTCGTGATCTACGCATACATGACACGGACTTCGAACGGCGCGGATGGGGCGAGATTAGCAGTGCAGCGAATACGGCTAGGTAGCTCAGTTGGTAGAGCAGCGGACTGAAAATCCGCGTGTCGGCGGTTCGATTCCGTCCCTAGCTATTTTTTGGAAAGGCTTGCAGGACAATGAGTTATGAGAGCGGGCCGCAAGCCGAGTGATGTCGCCGCGGTGCTCGTTCCAGCCGTCGCGCTCGAAAGCGCACCCCGTAACGGCGAGCCGACGGCATGGCACATGTCCTGGGTGCGACCCTCCGCTACGCAGAGTTCAAAGCAGCGGCGTGGAGCACCTCCTCACTCTGAGCGCATCGGCTCAGGTGCGTACAGCGTCTTGAGGTCCCACAAATACGCTTCTGCGCGTTCATTTCGAACCGCCGTCACGAAGTCAGGCTGGAAGCCGCCAGCCGCAACCCACAGCAGCGGCGACTCCTTCTTGGCTGCGGTCTGTGCCCAGGCAACGCCAGACTTGGTCAGTCGTTGCAGGCACTCCATGTGAAGATGATGCCATTGGGCTGGGATGGACGAACGCCCATCGCCACCAACCGCCGTTCATCGGTGCCTTTCCTGCCGATCAAGGTCCTCGGACCACGCGCCACACTCGCCGCCTCATTGACGGAGTCGGAATCCGCTGTATACTATGGCGAATAGACCGGTCGGTCTATTGGCACTCTAGCCGACGAGAAGGAGGTACGTCCACGACCACTCTCTCTGAACGGCCACACCACGCCCTGCCGTTCGGCGGAAATCCAGCTGCGCAACACTGTCAACCAAAAGGAGAAGTCACCATGAATCGCCCGATCCTGATTGGCCGCTCATTGCAGGCGGCAGTACGTTGTTCGTTGTTGTGCGTGTCGGGCCTGATCGGCTCGTTCGCCCACGCACAAGCGCCTGCGCAGGAGCAGGCACTGACGCGGACTGCGCAGGATGCGCAGCTTGTGTGGGGGCCCTGCCCGCCGTTCTTGCCCAAAGGATGCGGCATCGCGGTTCTTCACGGCGACCCTTCGAAAGACAACTTCGACGTGTTCCTCAAAGTACCCGCCAAGTCGACGATCCCGCTGCATTGGCACACGTCGGCAGAACGTATGGTGCTGGTAGCAGGCGAACTCCATGTCACCTACGACGGTCAGAAAATGGCGGTATTCAGAACGGGGACATATGCGTACGGTCCCGCCAAACACCCACACAAGGGCTTCTGTGCCAGCGCTGTTCCCTGTGTCCTGTTCATCGCCTTTGAATCGCCGTTGGACGCAGTGCCGATCGAGGGCAAGGGAAAATAGGAGGGGTCCGATGGCGCTCCCAAGCGTTAGGCAGCGCTGAGACGGCGCGCCGTGCCGACAGTCCCCCTAGCGTCGGCGCGGTGGTCGTCCTGGGTGAGAGAACCGCTCAGCGCCCGACTGCCGATAGGAAGAAAAAGTCGAGCATCGCGTTGAGCGGCGAGGCATTCTTCCGAAGACGGCTCCGCAGCGCCGCCCCCTCCCAGCAGTCCACCAGCAGGCTTGCCATGCGGCGTGTGTCGGATTCGGCGGGGATATCACCGTGCTGCCGCGCTTCTTCCAGGCAACCGGCTGTGCGCTCCGCGATCTCGGAAAAACACTTCTCGATCCTGTGCCGGAAAAGCTCGTTCGCCCCGGACAGTTCCTGCCCCAGCCCTCCCAAGAGGCAGCCCAAGTACCCCTCCTTCTCGTAGCTCTGCTGCGTGATCTCGAAGAAGTGGCGTACCCGCTGGAGCGGTGGCCGACTCGTGTCTCGGAGACAGTCGTCAAGGCCCGCATGCACCCGCAGCATGTACTGGTCGATGACCTGAAGGGCGAATTCTTCTTTGTCCCTGAAATGATGGTAGAACGACCCTTTTGGCGTATGTGCGGCCTCGAGAAGGGCTTGGATTCCCAGACCGTGGTAGCCATGTGCAAGCAGCATGGCCATGCCAACGTCGAGCAGGCGCTGCTTGGTCGAATGTGTCAGCTGCATTGTGGCGGGTAACGGATCCAAGGGAGCGAACGGCCTTAAAACTTTCACGGAGTTAGCTCTTGAGCTAGGCCGAAATCTGCACTTGAGCTTCTCGATCATCTGGTTGATGACGTGACTGCTCCGACGGCGGTCGCCTTCCAGTCCCACGAAGAGCCGGGTGGCATTGACCCCCAAGGTGCTCCTTCGCTACTCGCACGATCGCTCCTCCTGTGAATCGGCCCCAGGGCTCTAAGTAGACCGAATGGTCTATTCGTGGAGTATATCGCGGACGCGGACGCCGTCAATCTGCGGCATCTGCTTGACCACCGCAGGTTCGACTCGTACAACCCGAGCATCGCGCGTAGCGGCGCGAGCCGATCCGATCCGCTTAGTCCTGGTCGTAGATCTGGATTGATCACCCAACACCGGACGACATGCACATGCACAAAGCATCCCGCGGCTACGCTCTAGCATTACTGACCATCGCCACCACGAGCGCCGCCGCCCAAGGCAACGCCCCCCAGAACGAATCCATCTCCGCGGCCCGCATGCGCGCCGACCTGATGTTCCTGGCCGGCGATGGCTTCCGCGGTCGCCTCACGAACACCCCCGAAAACGACCTTGCCATGGACTGGGTCAGGTCGCGCTTCGAGTGGCTCGGTCTCAAGCCGATGGGCGCCAACGGTTCGTACTTCGCCCCCTACAACCTCATGCTCTCATCGTTAGGCGACGGCAATCAACTGAGCCTCGCCGGGGGCGACGCGACCTCGCGCCACATCGTAGGCACGGACTTCTATCCGCATCGCTTCTCGGGCACGGGACACGCGAGTGGCCCCATCGTCTTCGCCGGCTTCGGCATTGGTGCACCAAAGATCGGACGCGACGACCTCGCAGGCGATCTGCGCGGCAAGGTGGTGCTGATGCTCGATCACGAACCGGGCGAGATGGACGCGAACAGCCCCTTCGATGGCGTGGTCACCTCGGAGTACTCGAACCAACTGCGGAAAACATTGGCCGCTCAGGAAAAGGGTGCGGTAGCGGTGCTCTTTGTCGCCGACGTGCATAACCACGCGGCGCCGGAAAACTTCGACGCGGCCGCTCGAGCGTATTGGCCCGAACGTCCTCCACACCTGGAGCGCTACCATCTGGCGGCGTGGGTGCAGCGGGTACGCATTCCGGCCGGCCAGATCTCGGTGGCGCTCGCGCAGCAGTTGCTACGCGGGAGCGGCAAGTCGCTCGACGAGCTGGCCAGGGGCGCGGAGGCGAGCGCGAATGCGCCGCCCTTGGCGCTACCTGGCGTGACTGCCACCCTGGCGACCAACGTCGTCAGGCACGTGGTGCCCGACCGCAACGTGGTGGGGGCGATCGAAGGAAGCGACCCGCAGCTCAAGAATCAATTCGTCATCATCGCGGCCCACGTGGATCACAACGGCGCCGAGGGAGACCAAATCTACGCCGGCGCCGATGACGATGGGTCGGGCACGGTGGCGTTGCTGGCGATCGCCGATGCCTACATGCGGGCAGCGACAGAAGGCAAGCGACCGAAGCGATCGGTGCTGTTCGTCGCATTCAACTCGGAGGAACGCGGCCCGCTTATGGGATCGTGGGGCTATACGGAAGCACCGGTGGTACCGCTCGACCAGACGGTGGCGATGCTGAACATGGACATGATCGGTCGCAACGAAGAAGTGCCGATCGGCGGTGGCGCGCGGTTCCGTGGCTACGCGGTGCAGACAGCCGAGTCCAACAAGAACAGCATCAACCTTGTAGGCTGGAGCCGGAGCCGAGGACTCACGGAGGCGATCGACAAGGCCAATGGCGCGTTTGGGCTCACGCTCAAGAAGGAGTACGACAACATCGTGTCACAGATCCTGCGCCGCAGCGACCAGTGGCCCTTTTTGCAGCATGGCGTGCCGGCGATCTGGTTCCACACCGGGCTGCATCCAGACTATCACACGATCTACGACCGGCCGGAAAAGATCGAGTATGCGAAGATGGAGCGCATCGCCCGGCTGATTCATCAGGTGAGCTGGGATCTGGCGCAGGGGGGTGCGCGTCCGACTATTAGCTCGCGTTAGGCGTGGACGTGTCGGCCGCGACGACTGGCTGCGGCTGATCGATAGGCCTAACGCCGACTGCGCGGAATCGCCTTCATGAGCAGCGCTTGGGCGCGCTTCAGGTCCTCGAATCCCCAGCGCGCCCCCGGAAAATGCCCCATGCGCACGATCACGAGGTCGTGCGACGGCACGATGAAGACGTCCTGCTCCCCGGCTCCCCGGAACGCATAGGCGTCGCGCGGAAGGCTCCACGCGCTGTCCCCATTCACCCAGACCATTCCGCCATACACGGGCGCCTTCCACGCCGGCGCCGGCGTCGAGACAAACTTCACGAAGCCTTCGGGGAGCAGGCGCTCACCAAGCCACACCCCGTCGTTCAGGTAGAGCATACCCAGTCGTGCCCAGTTGCGGGCAGTGCCGTAGTCGTATCCGGTGATCAAGAAGTGTCCGTACGGATCGGTCTCCAACATCTGGCCGCGCATGCCGATTTTGTCGAAGAGGGCCTGAGTTGGATACGCAAGATATTCCTCGCCACGACCTCGCACGGTCTCGCGGACGATGTAGCCTAACGCGAACGGGTCGGTGTTGCGGTAGCGGCCGACGGTGTTGGGCGCGAACTGGAGCGGGCGTGTGATCGCGAATTGGGCGGCGTCGATGGCGCCCGAGTAGCCGAGGTCGTGGTCATGGTAGCCGGGCAGGTCTTCTGGAGCGCCACGGCTGAAACGTAGGCCGCTACTCATCCGCATGAGGTCCATGATGCGGATCTTGCCGCGCGGATCGCTCGGCGTCTTGTGCCACTCGCCGATGGGGGCGGGATTCCCCAACGCGAAGGCGCCGTCGTTGATGAGGCGGCCGATAAGGGTGCCGACGATGCTCTTCCCCATCGACCAGCTTTCCAGCGGCATCTGAGCATTTGCCCCATTCCCATACCGCTCGGCGATGATACGCCCCTTATGCACGACCAAGAAGGCGGCGGTAAGCCCTTCGGGTGCGGAGAACGCCGCATCGACGGCCCCACGTAGCCCGCTACTGTCGACGCCTGCTGGAAGCGGTTCGCCTGGCATAATGTCGCCCATTGGCCAGGCAAGTGTCGAAGCCGGAGCGAGGGCGGATGTCACTTTCACCGGCGCGAAGTAGATGGTATCCATCCCCGGCTGATGGATGATGCACCCTTGGTCGCCATAGTACTTGGCCTCCCGGGTGATGCGCTTCGCCACCGTCAGTCGCACGAGCTTGCGCTCCCGGTCGACATGAATATCGGAAATGGAATCGGCCAGTGCGCCGAGGAAGTAACTGGTCAGGTGCGCTCGCACCTCGGGCAGTTCGCGGCCGGAGACGAAGAGGGCGGAGCAGAGAATCTTCGCGGTTCCTGCCGTGCGCCAGCTGTCGGGATCATTCGGCGGGAAGCCGGGCTGTGCTTGCACGGGCGCGTTGAGGTGCGCGAGCGACAGCGCGGCAACTGAAAACGCGTATCGCCGGGGAATAGCGCGCGTTTTCATTGTTTGCGCAGCACGGTCGCGTCTCTTGGTGTCATCGCTCCCCGCTTTAGTCACACAATCGCGAACGTGCATGCCGCTGCTCCCGGATCGGGTTCGAATAGAATCGAGGGGTCCACGCAATACAGCATCAGAGACGACGTCGACATGATACAGTCTCATGGGAGAAAGTGCTCTGGCGGTGGCAAAATCGCGCTGCCGCCAGCGCCGGAGGCCCAGTTCGCCAGTCACGGTGGTTGACTTTCGGCGCAGTGTGATAAAATATTATCACCATTGCTCTCTCGGCGTCAGCGAAAGGGTTCGTTAGCTGTCACCTTCATCTCCAGTCTCGCCACTTCGTGCCCGCGAAACCCCGTACAGCGGCCCTCGTGTCGTCGCTCAGTCGCCGAGAGCGCCAGATCATGGACGTTGTCTACCGGGAGGGCCGGGCAACGGCGGCGCTTGTGCATGGGCGGCTTCCCGAGCCGCCGTGCAGTGCGGCGGTGCGAACGATGCTCCGGATTCTGGAGGAAAAGGGGCACCTCAGGCACGAAAAGGTGGGGCCTCGCCATGTGTACTACCCTACGACCCCACGGGACGAAGCACAGACCTCGGCACTGCGCCACCTGACCGGGACCTTCTTCGGCGGATCGAGAACGGCGGTGGTTGCCGCATTGCTCGACGAGTCGGAACGGCCTCTCTCGGTGAGCGAACGCCAGGAACTGAGCGCGGTGATCACCCGACTGCGTGAGACGGGGCAATGAGCGCCGCGCTGGCGGGACTGCCATACACCTTCGTACTCAGCCCCGCCGACAGCGCGCGGGCGGTGGCACAGGT
>Ga0163144_10005458_pt1 | contig 28234 bp, 20 predicted proteins | sample OliLak19BULKMAT1_FD_123175 | JGI IMG/M metagenome (GOLD analysis project Ga0163144, IMG submission 123175) | Freshwater microbial mat bacterial communities from Lake Vanda, McMurdo Dry Valleys, Antarctica - Oligotrophic Lake LV.19.BULKMAT1 | ecosystem: Environmental > Aquatic > Freshwater >... | reverse complement strand
CCAGCTACGCGTTGTTGACCCACATGGTCGCCCACGCCACGGGGCTGGAGCCCGGTGATTTCGTCCACACGTTCGGCGACGCGCACGTCTACTCGAACCATGTCGAGCAGGCGCGTTTGCAATTGTCCCGCGCGCCTCGCCCGCTGCCGCGCCTCGTGCTCGACGCGAACGTCCGCGACCTGTTCGCGATGCGCGCCGACCACATCACAATCGAGAACTACGACCCCCACCCGCACATCAAGGCACCGGTGGCGGTGTGATGGGGTGGGGGCAGTTTAGAGCCGGAGCGTCATCAGGCGATGGCAGCTCATGTTTGGATGTGGCGCGTTGCGGAACTTTTGTTCAGGGCGATTGATCCGTGACGGTGGCACCCGTAGCCCCCATAGCACCGTAGGTTGGGTCAAGCGTTTTAGCGCGACCCAACAACCACGGGCTGACGTTCGGTCGTCGCGCTCTGGAATGTTGGGTCGCGCTGAGACGCTTGACCCAACCTACATGCTCGCATCATCGATACGGCAACGGCCGCCTGCCATGGCATTACGGTCCTAACGCGCATCATGGCCGTGTCGGAAGGCTCGACGGCACTCGACCCTTTTTCGGCGCTGCCGGGGGATGGGTGCGGCGTGCTTTTGACACGGCGCGGAACTCAGCGGGTGCAGCATCGTCGGCGCTTAAGCTGTCGATATGGTGCTACTTGATCTCTTTTGTCCGCGTACGCATAAATGGCGGAAGCTTGTCGTTCTCGTAACGTCGCATTGAGAGCTGACGCATAGTTTCGAAGCTCTCAAGCGTCTCGCGAGCCCTACCCTCGTCGTCGGCGGTGAAGGGTCGTGCCATTGTTGCTTCGAGTTGATCAGCACTTGCGCGATCGACGCCATCGAATGAAAAATCGCTTTCCCAGCCATTGGAAAAGACGTACTCCAAAATCGATAAACATCCATCTGGAAGCTCTTTGCCCTTTCTGAATTGCGCGTAGAGCCACAGGACGATGTCAACAACTTGAATTCCGGCCGATTGCGAATCTTCCAAAATTTCAAGCGCACTGCCCGGTACCAACTGAAGGCAGTAAGTATCACCAGCCCAGGAGATCACGTCGCCCGAGGCGTTTGAAAACAAGTCATGATACATCTCAAGAGTCCGTTGGAACTCACTTTGCTGATCGTGCGAGATGCGTGCCACCCGGCGCTTGGTGCGTCGGGAATAGTTGTCGAGCCCCTTGAGCAGATTGGTGAACGCGACAAGATTCGGCAAATGCCCTTGGCGAACCAATTTCTTGTCGGTGTGGATTTGGATAGACTCCGGGTGAGTCCTAGCCCAATCTAGACCGCCTTCAATAATTTCGCGAGCCCGGTGATCTACGATCCGGTCGAGGTTTTTCAGCAGCGAGGCGCAGACGTCCGGCAGGGCCTGGTAGGCCTTCTTTTCGTTTGGCTCCAGTATGCATTTCCAAAAGTTGCGGGCGATGTCTTCGTCAATCATCGTTGAAAATTTGAACGTGAGCATCAAACGAAGTTGGCGAAAATTGTAGTGGTGCCACCCCACGGCGGCGTTTTCTCCTGAATCGAAAATAGAGTCGAACATCTTGCAGGCGAGCAGATACTTTTTTTCTACACGCGAGACGAAGAAGGTCGCCGATGCACTTTGAATGAGTGACAAGACGTCAGGCGCGATCTTTTCCAGTCTGCCGACGCCCAAATCTTTGCCATGCAAAGATGACGCGCCAAATTTCGTTGCGATGGTGAGAGCCCGGGCTCCGTGGACGGCATCGAAATTGCCTTTTGTGATTAGCGCGGCGGTAAAGAAATCAGGCTGCGCTACGTCAAACAGGTTGTGGCCTGTGTTGCCCGTCTCGTCGACGTAAGCGTATATAGGTACCTTCGATTGGCCCAAGATCACCTCCGACCGCAGCGCTATGGGTTGGCGCTCGATTCTCAGATCATGTTCGGGACAATCGTATCCCAATCGATCTTATCCGTCGCCGTTCTCACTCCTTAAATTCGGTGGAAATCATGGTGCGAGCCGAGTGGATTGCCATAAACTCGCAAATGTTGTGCAGTGCGCCACCTATGTCCTTTTTTCGACCACTACTGGCCCATAGCGGACCATCGCCAAACACACCCCTAATGCCCCTTCGGCTTGGCGGCGTCGTAGGTGGCTTGTTGTTCTGGCGTTGCGGCGGTTTGGTTTTGCGCCTGCCAGTCGGCGTAGGGCATTCCGTAGACGATCTCGCGGGCGGCGGCCTTATCGAGCGCGATGCCCTGGGCGTTGGCCGCCTCCTGGTACCAATTCGACAGGCAATTCCGGCAGAAGCCAGCCAGCGTCATCATGTCGATGTTTTGCACGTCGTTGCGGCCGCGCAGGTGCTCGACCAAGCGGCGGAACGCGGCCGCTTCAAGCTCGGTCGTGGTGGCGGCGTCAATGGCGGGGATCGTCGGCTTGCTGGTCATATTGCATCCTCAGGTCGTTGGGCGGTCAGGTTGGGCGGTCAGGTCGGGCGGTTCGAAGGCAGCGTTGATCGATATAAGCGCACTCATAGCGGACCGGTATGGGAGCCGAACATTTCAATGCGCGCCAAGGCCTCCTGGTGCTCTGGATCGGCCAGCATCGCCGTGATGATGCAAGCCAATCGCGCGGCCCAGGCGTCCTGCCCCGGCGGGTCCGCGATCAGGTCCTGCCGGATTTCGACGATGGCGTGCGGTAGGCCCCGGGACGTCCCGTGCTGCCACAGCGTGTCGCCCCGCAACTTGCCCGAATACGGCTCGTTGTCGCCGACGATCAGGCTCGCGTCGGCTCGCAATCCCGCGATCAGCGGCAGCGCAAGTCGCGGGTCGCGGTCCCACAGGATTGCCGCGTGCCACGGCCGCGCGGCGCCGCGCCAAATGTTCGTGAAGCTGTGGATCGAGACGAGGATCGGCGTGCGTCCCTGGACCAGTTCGGCGTCGATCAGGCCGGCGACGGCGGCGTGATAAGGCCGCCAGCAGGCGTCGATCCGCCGTTCCCGCTCGGCTATGTCGACGTGGCGGTTACCGGGGATGACGGCGCCGTCGGACAGCCGCATGATCAGCGTCGGATCGTCGAGGCCGCGGTTGAGGTCGATCAGCAATCGCGACCATCGCGAGAGTACCGCCGCGGTGCCGAGCAGAGCGGCGAGACCGCGCGCGACGCCAGCTGCGCCAATGTCATAGCCGATGTGGCGGTCGAGTTCGGCTTCGGGCAGCCCGAGCGTTCCGTAGCCTGCGGGTAGCGCATTGCTGGCGTGGTCACACAGGATGATCACAGGCGGTGCCGATGCGCGACCGGAGATGACGTCGACGGCGGGCTCGAAGTTTGCTGCGCCGCTCGTATCGCCCCCGCTCATAGCGATCTGATCCTGGCGTTAGCTGGCGTGCGCGCCTGCCAATCGTGCCGTTCGAGTTCCGGGTCGAGATGGGTTTCCTCCGGCCACCCGAGCAGCAGATAGCCGACCAGCGGCGGCGCGGCGCCGATCGCCGTCAGCACCTCTGCTGGATCGAGGATCGACACCCAGCCCATGCCAAGCCCGCGCGAGCGCGCCGCCAGCCACAACACGGTTATCATCGATACGCAGCTGTATCGGCGCATCTCGGGCATCGTCGCCGCGCCGAGACGGTCGCCTTGCGTGGTGTCGTCATCGCACGTGACCGCAAGGTGGACCGGCGCCCTGTCGAAGCCGGCAAGCTTGAGGCCGAGATATGCGTCGCGCCGGTCGTCGGGGTAGGCCATAGCGGCGGCGGCGTTGGCCGCTTCGAACGAGGCGCGAACGCGCGCGCGAATGTCCGGGCGCTCGACGATCGCGATCCGCCACGGTTGGGAATTGCCGACCGACGGCGAACAGTCGGCCAAGGCCAGCAGCTCGGCCAGCAGTTCGGCCGGGACGGGATCGGGCCGGAACCGGCGCACATCCCGCCGCCAGCGGATCGCGTCATCGAGCGACAGCACGGCGGCTGGGGGCACGTCGCCGTCGGATGTCATGGGCAATGGTATCGCTGCATCCGTCATTTGGTTGTCCGAAATGCTACGATTTTCCCGTCGAGCCGAAGCCGCCTGTGGCGCGGTCTGTCGCTGTGATCTCGGCGACCTCGACCAGCTCGGCATGCGCCACGGCGGCCACCACCAGTTGCGCAATGCGCTCGCCGCGTTCAATGGCGAACGGTGCGTCCCCGTGGTTGATGAGGATGACTTTGACCTCGCCGCGATAGTCGGTGTCGATGGTGCCGGGGCTATTGAGCACCGTTACGCCGTGCTTCAGCGCCAGCCCGGAGCGAGGACGGACCTGGCCTTCGTAGCCCGGCGGTAGCGCGATGACGAGCCCGGTCGGGACCAGCACGCGTTTGCCCGGCGCGAGGTGGATCGGGCCATACGGGTCTACGGCCGCGATGAGGTCGATCCCGGCCGAGCCTGAGGTCTGGGTCTTGGGCAACGGCAGGCCGCTCGCGTGCGGCAAGCGCACGATCTCGATGCGGACGGTCTCAATGCGCACTGGCTCGGCGCGGGGCGGGTCGAGCAGTGCGGCGGATGCGTCCAGTGCGGCAGTCGCACGACCGGGTTTGCGCGTGGAAGGCTTGGCGTTGCGCGCCATCAGCGGCCTCCTGCGCGCGTGTCGAGCGCGGCCGCTGCCGCTACCATGAGCCGCTGTGCGATCTCGGCCTTTGACCCTTCCGGCCAGCTTTCGATGCCCGTACCGCTGACGAGATGCACGGCGTTGCGGTCGCCACCCATTACCCCGCGGCCTGCTCCGCTGCCCGGGACGCCGCGCGCGCCCTCGCCCCCGATGCCGCTATCGTGCGAGACGTCGTTAGCCACGATCCAGTCCGCACCCTTCGAGGCCAGTTTTGCCTTTGCATGCGCCACAATGTCATGGGTTTCGGCGGCAAAGCCGATGACCAGAGATGGCCGGCCACTTTTTAATGTTGCGACGTGGCGCAGGATATCCGTGTTCTCGACGAGCGCCAATTTTGGCGCGCCATCGCCGCGCGTTTTCTTGATTTTCTGAGTGGCTGCGTCGTCGACCCGCCAATCAGCGACGGCGGCGGCGAATATGGCGATGTCGGCTGGCAACGCCGCTGTGACGGCCGCCAGCATGTCGGCCGCCGTTTCGACGCGGGCAATAAAAACACCCGGCGGATCGGGGATCGCGACCGGCCCCGACACCAGCGTCACGCGCGCGCCGAGCGAAGCTGCGGCGGCCGCGATGGCGTGGCCCTGCTTGCCGGACGAGCGGTTGGCGATGTAGCGCACCGGGTCAATCGGCTCGTGCGTCGGCCCTGAAGTTACCAGCACATGCCGACCTGCGAGTGGACCTGCGGCCGGTATGCTGGCCGACCCACTTGCCTCCAACCGCGCCTCGATTGCCGCAACGAGTTCTGGCACCTCGACCAGCCTCCCGGGGCCAGCTTCGCCACGCTCGGCCATCTCGCCGACGCCGGGGCCGATGACCGTCACGCCATCGGCAACGAGCGTTGCCATGTTGCGCTGCGTTGCTGGATGGAGCCACATCTTCGGGTTCATTGCGGGCGCCACGAGCACCGGCTTATCGGTTGCCAGCAGAACCGTGCTGGCCAAATCATTGGCCAAACCATGGGCCATCTTTGCCAGGAGATCGGCGGTTGCTGGCGCGACGACCAGCACATCGGCCTCGCGCGACAAGCGGATGTGTCCGATCTCGCGCTCATCGTCGAGGTCAAACAACTCGGTGAAAACGCGCTCGTTGGTCAACGCGCCAACCGACAGCGGCGTTATGAATTCGGCTGCGGCCTTGGTCATGACCACGCGGACCGTATGGTTGCGTTCGCGCAACCGGCGGATCAGGTCGAGGCACTTGTAGGCGGCGATTCCGCCACCCATGATGAGCAGGATACGGGACACGGCGATGATAGACGACCTTCGGGCGTGGCGGATTGCGGTTCGATGGTGGATGATACCATAGCGGCGCGCGGGCAACGGTAAATCGCGTAACAGCCGAGTCATCGCCGGTCGGGAAGGGCGGGTCGGCCTAAAAATCGGCTATGTCGCGGGCTTAATGTCTTGTCGGCGTTCGTATCGCTGTCGCGTTTCAAAGTCGAGTTCAGAGGTCGCCGTTGATAATGCGTTTGCCAGTGCCCGATGCTTCCGCCGCATTGTCGGCGGGGATACATTTTCGCTGCGCCCAATTTATCGGAGGTACGATGCGGCGTGCCATGCGAGGCTTTGTTGTGCTTGTGGCCGGGACGGTCATTGCCGGGAAGCATGCGGTCGGGATGCTCGTGATCGGGCTCGTCGGCAGCTTTGCCCTGCTGTCTCCGGCCATGGCTGACGTGCGCGAGAGCGATTGTTTTGGCGAAGATTTCAGCCGCCGTATCGAAGCCTGTTCGGCACTGATTGCCGAGCCGGGTCTCAGCCAGCAAGATCGCGCGCTGGCCTATTCTGCCCGTGCGCTGGCGTACTCGGTTCGCGGCAATTACGATCTGGCGATCCCCGATTACGATATCGCTCTGGGGATCGACCCCGATAGCGCCGTAGCGCTCAACAATCGCGCCTGGGCCTATTTCAAACTTGGCGACCCCGAGCGCGGGGCTGCCGACGTCGATCGCGCGTTGAAACTCATGCCCGACAGCGCCCACACGTTCGACACCCGCGCCCATATCCGGCAACGGCGTGGCGACACCAGAGGCGCCATGCGGGACTACGAGAGCGCCATCCGTTTTGGCGGTGCGGCGATCGTCAAACTCTATCAGTGCGGCCTTCAGGCCAACCAATTGTACAGTGGCGAGATTGACGGGCTTTATACGACGGATACCCGCAAAGCGCTCGAAACCTGCGTCGCCACGACGGGTTGCGATCCGCTTCCTCCCGACGAAGAATGTCTGAAGATCACGTCATAGCCCCCGACCGCGATCTACCGCCAGTCACGCTAACCAGACTTGGATGGTTCGCGTCCAGCCGGTCTGTCAGCCCATCAAGGTGTCCTCATGAACGCTCGCTCGTCGTCTGTCTGTTTCTCGGTGACTGCTGCGACGGGGCCGGTCTTTTCATCGCTACGCCTCATGTCGATCAGCGCAGCGTCGCTCGCTCTGGTGTTGGCGACCGTGGCACCGGCGCACGCGCACGAGGTAGAAAAGGCTGGCATTACCGTAGCTCATCCCTGGGCGCGCGCCACGCCGGGCGGCGCAACGGTCGGGGCAGCATACCTGGAGATCAAGGCGGCTGCAGGCGCTGTTGACCGCCTGATCGGCGCTTCTTCGCCCGTTAGCGGCCGCACGGAAATCCACACGCACATTCACGAAGGAACCGTGATGAAGATGCGCCGGGTCGACGGCCTCGACGTCGCGGGCGGCGGTTCTCTGGTTTTGAAGCCGTCCGGCGATCACATCATGCTGATGGATCTGAAGGCGGCGCTCAAGGAAGGCGACATCGTGCCAATCATGCTACAGTTTGAAAAAGCCGGGATCGTCGCGATCGAGGCTTCGATCGAGCCGGTCGGCGCGATGGGTCCGCACGGAATGGACCACCAGCCGGGACATGGCTCGGCTGCCAATTCGGCTGGCGGGCATGGCAAACACGGAGGACATTCCGATCACAGCCAACATGGAGCGGGCGCCAAACATTGAAGTTAAGCCCGGGCCGAGCGGTGCAACCCGCTCGTTCAGAGTGCCGGCGCACGTGATCGAAGTGTTTGTGGCGTTGGAAGTGATGGCGTGCGGTTGCGAAGGCCGCGCTTTTTTACTCGGCAGCGGCAGCGAAGACTTCCGGCTCGCTGGCCAAGTCTTCGATACGCACGTTCAGTGCGCTTGCAACTTGTCGCAGCAGGAGGACGGATGCGTTGCCGGCGCCCCGCTCGAGCTCGGCAAGGTAGCGTTCTGAAACGCCTGACGTTTCGGCGAGAACGCGCCGTGACATGCCGCGCTTCTGTCGCTCCTGCCGCACGCGTTGGCCCACAACGCGGAGGTAGGCCTCGGCGGAGGGCTCATCGACACGGCGTACGTTGGTCAGGTCTTGGGTCATTTCGCAATAGCAATACAACAAATGCTGCGCCGCGCAAAGCTGAATTATGCGATGCTGACTTGCATTGCAGGAATGGCATTATAATGCCGAACCGCCGGTTAGAAATACAGCTCCGAGAAGCAGCGCCTTGAATTCGTGCTCACCACACAACGCCGACGCTGTCGGATACGCAAAAACTGGGGTCCGAACGTCTGCTCGACATCAGACCTAAGTCCATTGATCCGGATCCACCACAGTCCAAATTTCGCGCGCCTTCGGTCGCTGCGATTGATCCGACGTAGTAGAGTGTCAGATTAGGTTTACAGCTGGTTAAAGTGTCAGCACGGCATGACGGGGTGATCGCCAAAGCGCTTTCGACCGGTCGATTTCAACTGCAGACATCTTTTGTGTTTTGCGTAAGCTAAAGGAAAAAGCGCCATGGTAACGATGATCCGCAGCGACTTGGATTTCATCCTTGCGCAAATAAAAATCGCAGAGGCCGAGGTTCGTGGCGAACAGGTGCTTGGCACGCTTATTCCGAACCCGGAGTTGCCCTGGGGCCTGCGCCACGTCGATGGCTCGAATAACAACCTCTACACTGGTCAAGACCGTTTCGGCGCTGCCGATAATGCATTTCCGCGGGCAACAACACCGAGCTACACGAGCGGCTCAGGATTTATCCCATTTGGCGCGCCGAACCCCGCGTTTCCCGGCGATCCGGCCAACGGCGTACCGCCCGGCTATCAGGCCGGTGTCAACTGGCTAAACCAGAACGACTATGGCGTGCCCACGCCGAACACGAACCCCGCTCCGCGCGGCATCCAGCCCGGTGACGTCGTCGACGCCGACCCGCGCGTCATCTCCAATTTGATCGTCGACCAGACCGCCAACAATCCTGCCGTCATCTACAAGGCCCTCGTCGACGCTGGCGTCGCCGATCCGTTCGCGACGATGAGTGTCGTCACCGCTGCCGTCGACCTGATCAAGGCCGAGAAGGTTGCAATCGCGCCGCTGGTCTCGGCTGTTGCGGCCGCACAGGCGCTTGTGACAGCCGCCACTGCTGGCATCACACCCGCGATCCAGGCGACGATCGACGCTTACGCTGCCGCCGCAAGCGCGACGCAAGCGATGATCGCCGACGCTGCACTCGTCGATAGCGCGACCTCGTCGCTCGTTTCGGCCCTGGCTACGGGTGGTACGACGCCCAACGGCACCGATGCGGGAGCTCTGGCGCTTGCCGTCGGATCGGTGAATGACCTCGTTGCCAGTGCTCAAGCTGCCGTCACTGCGCTGGCCTCAAACCCCGGTGTCGCGCCAGCCGATCTCGCCGCCGCTCAGGGCATCCTTGCCAGCGCGCAACAGATGCAGTCGCTGCTTGCCTCGGTCAATGTCGCTGACGGTAACGTCGGCTTCCTCGACACGACACTTGCCGGTGCGGTCGAGGCAATCGGCAATGTGCTGCCGGCTGGCGTCGCAGCCCTTGACGCTCAGGTCGACGTTTCGCTCGCCGCCCAGACTCCGGGCGACCTCGCCGCAGCCAACGCGGTTCTTGCTGGCGCTCAAAACAACCTTGCGGCCGGTAACGGCGCCGTCACAGCCGCCGAAGGTGCTCTGCGCACGCTGCTCGCTGACAACGGCATCGCCATTGAAGACGCACCCAATGGCAAGATCCTCAGCGCCACGGTCGTTGTCTTGAACGTGGCCGCTGATGAGGGCCTCTCGGCTCCCTTCAACGGCTGGATGACGCTGTTTGGCCAGTTCTTCGACCACGGCCTCGACCTTGTCGGCAAGGGCGGCTACGGCACGGTCTACATTCCACTGCAGAAGGACGACCCGCTCTACGTCGAGGGCGGCAACACCAACTTCATGGCGCTGACCCGCGCGACGCTCGGCCCCGACGGCCAGCCGGTTAATAAGGTCACGCCACTCGTCGACCAAAACCAGACCTACACGTCGAACCCATCGGCGCAGGTGTTCCACCGCGAATACGAAATGCGCGATGGCAAGCCAGTTGCCACCGGCCGCTTGCTCAACGGCAACGAAGCCTCCGGCGGCGGTATCGCCACCTGGGCGGACGTCAAGGCGCAGGCCCTGACCAAGCTTGGCATCGAGCTGAACGACTTCAACGTCCACAGCATTCCAGAACTCGTCGTCGATCCCTATGGCAACTTCATCCCCGGCCCGAACGGCTTCCCACAGCTGGTCCGAAGCTTTGGCCCGCCGCTGGAAGCTGAAGAGGGCAACCCTGACGCACCCATAAAGACAGCCGACGGTCAGGTTAGCACCGGCCACGCCTTCCTCGACGACATCGCCCACAACGCCAATCCCGGTGCTGGCGAGATCGCCGACGCTGATGGCGTTGCTGGCGGCGCCACACCGCGAGGCAGCTACGACAACGAACTGCTCGACAGCCATTACATCACGGGTGACGGTCGCGGTAACGAGAACATCGGTCTAACCGCCGTCCACCACGTCTTCCATTCCGAGCACAACCGCCAGGTCGACCTCGTCAAGGGCACAGTGCTCGCCGAAGCAGACCTCGCGTTCCTGAACGAATGGCTTGCGACGCCTCTGCCGGCCGGCACGACCTTCCCGCTCGATGCGGCCACGATCGCCGATCTCCAGTGGGACGGCGAGCGCCTGTTCCAGGCCGCCAAGTTCCCGACCGAGATGCAGTATCAGCATCTCGTGTTCGAAGAATTCGCGCGCAAGGTCCAGCCAGCCGTCAACCTCTTCAACGACTACGACGGCACGCTTGACCCGGCCATCATGGCCGAGTTTGCCCACACGGTTTACCGGTTCGGCCACTCGATGCTGACCGAGACTGTCGATCGCTTCAATCCTGACTGGACCGTCACAAATGGCGGTGTCGACCAGGAGCAGATCGGCCTCATCGAAGCCTTCTTGAACCCGATCGAGTACGCCGCAAGTGGTATCGATGCCGAAGCCGCAGCTGGCGCCATCGCCCAGGGCATGACGCGTCAGCGCGGCTCTGAGATCGACGAGTTCATTACGGAAGCCCTTCGCAACAACCTCGTCGGCTTGCCGCTCGACCTCGCGGCGCTGAACATCGCGCGTGCTCGTGAAACGGGCGTGCCCTCACTCAACGATGCGCGCGCTGAGTTCTATCGCGGTTCGGGCGATGCCCAGGTCAAGCCCTACGCCAGCTGGGCCGAGTTTGCCGAAAACCTCAAGAACCCGGCCTCGGTGATCAATTTCATCGCCGCCTACGGCACCCACACGACCATCACGTCGGTTTCGACCCTCGATGCCAAGCGCGATGCGGCAACCGCGCTCGTCCTCGGCGGCACCGGTTCGCCGGGCGACCGGCTCGACTTCCTGAACGCAACCAACGCGTACGCTGGCGGTTCGCTTGGCGGCCTCAACGATGTGGACTTCTGGATCGGCGGCCTTGCCGAGAAGAAGTTGATCTTCGGCGGCATGTTGGGTTCGAGCTTCAACTTCGTCTTCGAAACCCAGCTGGAAACCCTCCAGAACGCCGACCGCTTCTACTATCTGTCGCGTCTGGCGAACCTCAACCTGACGGCACAGCTCGAGAACAACAAGTTCTCCGAGATGATCCACCGCAATACCGACGCAACGCACCTTCCCGGTGACAGCTTCGCGCGGCCAGACCTGTTCCTCGAAGTCGATATCGCCAAGCAGTTCAACGCCGACCTTGGCGTTGGCATTGATCCGACGGGTGCTGCCAACGGGCTCGACCCGTTCCTGGGTGCCATCACCGGCGACAAGAAGGTTATCCGCGCTGACCTCGACGGCGATGGCGAAAACGACCTGCTCAAGTTCCTGGGTGCGGAACACGTCGTGCTCGGCGGCACTTCCGAGAGTGACACGCTGATCGGCGGCCTTGGCGACGATACGCTGTGGGGTGAGGCTGGCGAGGACTTCCTGGAAGGTGGCGACGGCAACGACTTCATCTTTGGCGGCGAAGGTGCCGACATCATCACCGATCTGTTCGGTATCAACGAGATCCGCTCGCAAGGCGGCAACGATGTGATCAGCGTCGGCCCCGGGATCAACCTGATCATCACCGATATCGGCAACGACGTCGTATTTGGCGGCCGCGACGACGACGAGATGCTGCTTGGCCAGGGCAACGACTTTGCCTTCGGCGGTGACGGCGCCGAGTTCATCATCGGCGGCGAGGGCAGCGACTGGATCGAATCGGGCAACGAGAACAGCCTGTTGCTGGGCGACAATGGCGACCTTATCCAAGGTTTGCCGATCAAGATCGGCGTTGCCAACCCGGTTGGTGGCAATGACGTTTTGATCGCGGGTCGCGGCGGCAACGCCGACATGGACGCAGAAGCTGGCGACGACATCATGGTCGCCGGTCCCGGTACCGATCGCTTCTTCGGTGCCCAGGGCTTCGACTGGGTCACCCATAAGAACGAGCAGGTCGGCGTCGAAGCCGACATGAGCGTGCTGCTCTTCACGGCTCCGGTTGGTCCAGCTTCGCCAGCTTCGGTGCTTGACCGTTACGCGACGGTTGAAGGTCTCACCGGCTCGCGCGCTGGCGACATTCTGCGCGGCGATAGCCGCACGCTCAACGCCGAAGCGCTCGATGTCGTCAACCCGGAACCCGATTTGGGTGCCGACCCCGGGTCGAACGCACTTCGCAATATCGACCTGATCAACGGCCTTCGCGAATGGCTGCCGATCGACATCGCTGAGGCAGACATCTTTGATGGTGGCAACATCATCATGGGTGGTGGCGGCAGCGACATCATCGAAGGTCGCGGCGGCAACGACCTGATCGACGGCGACAAGTACCTGAACGTTCGCATCGAAGTTACAGCCGATGCAGCGCGCAACCAAACGTTCCAGCCGTTCTCGGTTGAAAGCATCGCCGACGTTCGCGACCGCATGCTGACCGGTGAAATCCGGGTCGATCAGCTCCGCGTGGTCCGCGAGATCCTCGACGGTAATGTGTCGGGCAACGTCGACACGGCCGAGTTCTCCGGATTGCGTGCCCACTATCTGATCGAGGGCATCGACACGATCAACGGAATTGCTGGCACTGGCAGCGGCTTTGGCGGCGACGTCGATGGCGATGGCTTCATCACCATCCGCCATCAGGCGGTCACCAACCAGGGCGACCTCGTCGTTGGCACGCTCGGCGCTGACGGTGAAGACCGCGTAAAGGGCATCGAGCGGGTCCGGTTTGCCGACCAAGCTTTTGACCTTGTGCAGACCAATAATTCGCTCCCGGTCGGTCTGCCCCTTATTGGCGGCGAAGTTCGCGTCGGCGCCACTGTGACGGTCGACATGTCGACGGTGACGGATGCCGACAACGTCAACATCATAACGAACCCGACCGGCACCATCACCGGTGCGACCACCATCTACTGGCAGGTCGAGGTCGACCCCGACACTGGCATCTTCCAGAACCTGTCGACGTTCGTCGCTGATACCCCTGTGCCAGTTACGGGGCCATCTCTGACGCTGACGCCAGCGATGCTCGGCCTCAACATTCGCGCGGTCGTCCAGTACGTCGACGGCGACCAAGTGATCGAGCGGGTTGCCTCGCTGGCTCAGCCGGTTGCTGGAGCCGACGGTTTGGTCAACGGCGCACCGGTCGGTCCCGATCCCGCTGCCGAACTTGGCAACGTGCTCGACGGTCTCGTGGTCGATGGCGCGGCCCTGCCGCCTGGCACGCTCGGCATCCTGGAAGACACCGGCCCGTTCAGCTTCACGGTCGGGCAGCTCATTGCCAACGTTACCGACCCGAACGGCGACGCGCTGACGATCGTCAATAACGCAGTTACAGTGCGTACGACCGAAGGCGAACCGGCTCCAGGGACCCTCGCCTTCAACGCGGTGTTGCAGACGTTCACGTTCACCCCGGCCGTTAACTTCGCAGGTGGCGTGACATTCGAATATGAGGTGACGGACGGCGTCAACATTCCCTTCGGCGCTGAGGCGGTGCTTGAGGTGGTTGGCGTCAACGATGCGCCAGTCGTTGGCACGGACACTGGCAACATCGGCGCGGCGGACGCAGCTGCGGTCACCACGTTCACGTTTACCGAGGCTCAACTCATCGGTAACGCGACCGACGCAGACGGCGATGCGCTTCGGATTGCCGTACCGGCCAATCCACCGGGTGCTCCGCGCCCACCCTCCGTCACTCTGGCCAACGACGCCCAGGGAACGATTGTCGCCAACGCCGACGGCACATGGACGTTCACAGCTGCCGCAGGTGCCTTCGGTCCGGTGGTGCTCGAGTATGCAATCACCGACCGTGTCGCCACGGTCGATACGACTGCGACCTTCACCATTGGCCGCACGTTTAACGGCACCGGTGGTGCCAACACCGTCACCGGCACGAGCGTCGGCGACATTCTCAACGGCCTCGGCGGCGCCGACACGTTGAACGGCGGCGACGGTAACGACACGCTGACGGGCGGGGCTGGCGGACCCGACCGCCTGAACGGCGATCTCGGTGACGACACCATTGTCTATAACGTTGGCAATGGCACTGGTGCCAGCCGCGATATCGTGAACGGCGGCCTCGGCGGCACGGACACGTTCACCGTCAATGGCAACGGCACGGCCGAAACCTTCACGGTCTTTGCGGCGGCCGATTGGCTGGCACTGGGCGCCGGGCGTGCGCTGTTGTCGGCTAACAGCGACATCGTGATCACCCGAGGCGGAACCGGTAACGGGGCCGTGATTGCCGAGCTCGACGAGATCGAGGAGATCTTCATCGCCACCGGTGCGGGCGTCGACACGGTCGACATCGTCGGTAACTTCAATCCGACCAATCTCGACTTCAATACCATTACGATCGAGAATGAAGAGGGCGAGGACGTCGTTGATGTCACCGGCCTAGGCTCGGAGCACCGCTCAGTCCTCAGGGGCACCGGAACGATTGTTGGAAAGCGGGAGCGCGACGAGTATCAGACGCTGGCTGGCGACCCGATCGTTACGGACGACACCGACACCGATGAAGACGAAATCGAAGACGAAATTGTCGACGAGATCGAGGACGACGTCGAAGTCGACGACGAGACCGAGGATGAAGCCGACGACGAGGTCGAGGACGACGAGGTCGAGGACGACGAGGTCGAGGACGACGAGAGCGAAGACGAGGACGAAGAGAGCGAAGACGAAGATGACAATGGCAACGTCGTCTACATCGATCCTAATGGGACGCTTGCCGAGGCTGCCATGCGGCTTGCCGGTACGCTCGCTACCGATCACCTGTTCACGGGCTCGGGCGATGACACTGTTGCTGGCGGTGCAGGTGACGACAACCTCGCAACCAGTAGCGGCGACGACGTCGTATTTGGCGACGGCGGCGACGACAAAATCGTTGCCGGTGCAGGCGACGACACGGCGTTCGGTGGTGATGGAAACGACTTCGTCCTGGCCGGTGCAGGCAATGACTGGGTCGACGCTGGCAAAGGCCAAGACCAAGTTTACGGCGGCGAGGGTGACGATCGGTTCATCGCCGGTCGCGGCGACGGCAACGATCTTTATGACGGTGGTGAAGGTAATGACACCATCGACCTCGCTGCCATCACCGACAACCTCACCATCAACCTCGGTGAAGGCGGCGTAGGCGCTATATCGAGCACCCAGAACGGGACAGACACTGTTCTCGACGTGGAAAATGTCCGCGCAGGCGCTGGCAACGATACCATCATCGCCAACGGGCAAGCGAACGTGCTGACGGGCGGCGCTGGCAACGACACCTTCGTGTTCTTCGCCGTCGGTGACGCCGATGGTGACCGCATCACCGACTTCCAGGCCGGTGACAAAATCGACCTGCGCAGCATCGATGCCAACTCGATCCTCGACGACAACCAGGACTTCTCGTTCATGGTCGAGCCGGAGATCGATGCGGCAGGCCAGGTCACCTTCCGCCACGAGCAGCGTGAGGATGGCGACAAGTACACGGTGATCGAAGGGCATGTCGACGGCGACGGCAACGCCGACTTCGAACTCGAACTTCAAGGCCACCGCCAGTTGACCAAGAACGACTTCCTTGGCGTCAGCTGATCTTACTGCGGCCGGGGTATTCCAGCTCCGGCCGCAATAGGGTCTTGGCTAATCTAGACCTCGGTCATTTCGACTGGCACGCAAATTGAGATCAGTATGGGCAAACCTCTGGGGTGTCCGGGCATAGGCATTCGAGGCGTTGGTAACTACGTTTGTTAGGGGCAACCGTCGTGAGTTCAAACAGTGGCAAAACGCGTGGTCGAAGCAAAGGGCGTGGTGCGAACCGGCCGGTCCTGACGCCTGCGTCGGCTCTGACCGGCTTCAAATCCGGTTTGATCTTCGTTTTCGTGATCTCGGGTCTTGTGAACATCCTGGCGCTGACTGGCGCCTTTTACATGTTGCAGGTCTACGATCGCACCTTGCCAAGCCAGTCGATCCCGACCCTTATCGCGCTATCGCTGCTCGCGATCGGGCTCTACCTGTTCCAGGGCATCTTCGACATTTTGCGCTCCCAGGTGCTGGTCCGGCTCGGCGCGCGGATCGATCTGAAATTGGCCCCGCTCGCCCACAAAGTGGCGATCGATATGCCGCGCTTCGGCTTCTCCACCACGGAAGCTCTGGAACGCGGTCGCGATGTCGATACGGTTCGCGGGTTCCTCGGCGGTCAAGGTCCGATCGCTCTGTTCGACCTGCCGTGGGTGCCGATCTATCTGGTGTTCGTTTACCTGTTGCATCCCTGGCTTGGCGCAGCGGTGTTGGGCGGCGCATTGGTTCTGGCATTTCTGACGTTGCTGACCGAGATCTTGACCCGCCAGACTGCCGGTAAAGCACATCAGACCGGTATCACGCGACAAACCCTTGCCGATGCGCACGCCCGCAACAGCGAAGTCATCCGAGCGATGGGCTTCACTGGGCGAGCGGTGTCCCGCTTCGAAACGGCGAACGCCGAACACATCGCGCTTCATACTAGGACAAACGACGTCGCCGGCACGTTGTCAGGCCTGTCGAAAGTCCTGCGGATGATACTGCAGTCGGCGATCCTGGGGCTTGGCGCTTACCTGACTATCAAGGGTGAAATGTCGGCTGGCGCCATCATCGCCGCATCCGTTGTCGCCGGCCGGGCTCTGGCTCCCGTCGACATGGCTATTGCGCAGTGGAAGGGCATCGTCAGCGCCCGCCGCTCGTGGTCGCGCCTCCACGACACGTTGGCCACGATCGAAGACGGTCCGGCACAGGTCGAGCTTCCAGCACCCGTCCGCAACATCCGGGTCGACCGCATCACGGTCGCCACGCCGAGCTCGGGAACGGTCGTTTTGGGCGACGTCTCATTCGAGCTCAAGGCTGGCCAAGCGCTCGGCCTTATCGGCCCCACAGGTGGCGGAAAGTCCTCGCTCGCGAAAGCGCTGACGGGCGTCTGGCCGCTGGTTCGTGGCAGTGTCCGGTTCGACGATGCCGAACTCGACCAATGGCCGGTCGATGCGCTCGGTCGCTACATCGGCTACCTGCCACAGGACGTGGCGCTGCTCGATGGCTCGATCGCTGAAAATATCGCGCGTTTCGATCCGGCGGCCAAGAGCGCAACCATCATCGAGGCGGCTCGGGCGGCTGGAGTCCACGAGATGATTGTCGGATTGTCGGGCGGTTACCAGACCGAACTCGGCCCGCATGGAACAAACCTATCGGCTGGTCAGCGTCAGCGGATCGGACTTGCGCGCGCTCTCTATGGCAAGCCATTCCTTGTCGTGCTCGACGAGCCGAACTCGAACCTCGACGCCGAGGGCGACGCCGCGCTGACCGAAGCGATCAAGAGTGTGCGAGAGCGCAAAGGCATCACGGTTGTCATCGCCCACCGGCCGAGCGCGCTCAACGCTTGCGATCTTGTCGGCGTCGTCCAGGGGGGACGGCTGCAGGCCTTCGGACCCAAAGAAGAGATCCTCCAAAACCAACTCGGCCCGCGTCCGGCACCCCAGCCGGCAGCAAAGCCGAAACCGGCCATCGCCAAGACCGGTTGAAGTCAACACGGCCCTGACGTCGAGACGGCCTCGGCGGATACTGAACTGTAGGTATAGCGTCGCCAGTTGTATGAGCGTGGAGACGACCAATGCGCCAACGTAAAACTCCATCACCGCCATCGACACCGCTTCCGATCCTGGGGCCGGACGACCTCGCGCGCGCGAAGTATGTAGAGCGGGGAGAGAGCGCAAGCCGACCGATCACAATGATGACGTTCGGCATCGTGATGGCCAACGCCGTCATGTTCATGAAGGATGTGCTCTACGGCAAGCCGGTCGCCAACGCCTTCATGCAACCTCCGTCGCTTGCATCGGGAGATGCCATCGGTGCTCCACCTCGTGCGGATGAACTTCCTCCAGCCGCAGACCCCGAAGAAACCGGGTTCGACGAAACGGGGCAGCAACCCGCCGTCGAAGGCGGGTTCGGTCGCGCGCCGAAGTTCCAACTGCGAAGCTCAGGGCCTGTGTTCGTCGAGGGTGACAGCTTCGTTCCCGCGAAGTTCGTGTTGGGCAGCACCAAGCCGCTTGCGATCCGTTCTCCCAGCAACGACAATCCGGCGCCCGATGCTTTGCCGTTTGAGATCGGGGCGATGCAGAATTTCAGCACCGGCGGTGGCGGAGAAGGTGGCGGCGCTGGCGCAGACGATGCCGCAGATGATGATGCCGAAGGCGAAGACGACGACCGCCCCAACCGGGCACCAGTTAACAGCAATGCTGTGTTCCTCTACGATATCTTTATCAGCCAGTCTCTGGTCATTGGTCTGGCGGCACTGCTGGCAGGCACCACTGATGCCGATGGCAATCCGCTCGATATTACGGACCTTCGCGTGTCGTCAGGCACTATCGTAGAAGTGGCCGATGGTGTGTTCCGTTTCACAGCCGAACCGGAGATGCTCGGAACCGTAACGTTCAGCTACGACATCACCGACGGCACAGCTTCGGTGGCGCAGACGGCGACGTTGAATATCGTCCAGTTGCCAGGCGAATACATCGACGGGACATTGGATGGCGAGCGATTGCTCGGAACGCCCGGTGACGACATCATTCGCGCGTTCGACGGCGACGATACCGTTATCGGCCGCGAAGGTTTCGACGTTCTTTATGGCGGCGCTGGAAACGACACCCTTTACGGTGGCGCAGGCGACGACACGTTGTTCGGTGAGGCCGGCAATGACATTCTCTACGGCGGCCTCGGTAACGATATCCTCGACGGTGGCGATGGTGACGACTGGCTAGTTGGCGGCGGCGGTACTGACCTTCTGATCGGCGGCACCGGCAACGATACCGCGTTCGATAGTATTGGCCAAACGACGGGGATACTCGGCGAAGGCAATGACGCTTGGGTCGCAATTTACGATGCCGACCAAGACGTTGCCGATGGCGAAGACGGCTACGATGCTATCGATATAAGCCATTTTGGCGGCGGTGCATTTGTCGATCTCGCCTCCGGCCAACTCACGAGCTTGGCATCGACGTCAGCCCAGACGCTGACGATGAACGATTTGATCAGGCCAGCGACGGCACCAGCCAGCTCCGCGCCCTCCGCTCAGGCTTTGGCTTCGATACCCGAGCCGTCGATCGAGATTGCTGCCGCAGTTGAACTCCCGGTTGTAACCGAAGTGGCAACAGTTCCAGCGGCGCTCCCGGCCGAACAGAACGCCTTGGATCAAACGATAGCCACCGCAGAACTAACGTCGCAAAACACGTCGGCTGAAGTTGTCGCCGACACGCCACCAGAGGTGGTCATCACACCCGATGCGGTCATCGACACGGTGATCAACTTTGAAGATGTCTACGGCTCAGACTATGCCGATCATATTTACGGTAGCAGCGCCGACAACAGGATCGACGCCCGAGACGGCAACGACGCTGTCTATGCGCGCAGCGGCGATGACACGATTGTCAGTCACGATGGCGACGGCTCGGATTATTATAACGGCGGCTCGGGCCATGACACGCTCGACGCGTCGCAGACCACCATTTCTGCCACGCTGGACCTCGTTGCCAACACATTGGAAACAGCAGACGGCGCGACCGATCATCTGTTCAAATTCGAGACGTTCCTGCTGGGAATTGGCGACGACACCATCCGCATCGATTGTGGAGACAGCGGCGTCCATATCGACGGCGGAGACGGGACAGACACCATCGACGCGTCTGCCGTTGACGTGCGGATGCGAATTGACCTCGACGCTGGAACGGTCGAGACACTGCACAGTTCAACGGGCAGCTCGACCGGAAGCAACTCGACCGGAAGCAGCTCGGAACCGCCGAACCTGGAAACGGAAACCTCCGGCGAAATCATATCGACAATCTACAGCATCGAAGACGTCATCGCTGGCTCACACGATGACATCATCGTCGCGAACACCGCCCAAAACGATCTGACCGGTGGCGCTGGCAACGACGTTTTCGTGTTCGCCACCACTGCGGTCGCCGGCAGCGGGCACGGTTCTCGCGACCGCATCATGGACTTTGAAGTCGGCGACCGGGTCGACCTCGAAGGCATGATGGAGGAATTCGCTCCGCCGCCGTTGGCCAATGCGATCGCAGACGAGGATATCCGAGAGTTCATCTTGATCCGAGATGACCAAGATTTCAGGCGACCGGGTGAGTTGAAATTGATGTATCAAGATCTGGACGATGGGTCATCGGTCGCTGTGCTGCAAGGTAACGTCGACTGGGATGGGGACGTCGATTTCGAGATCGAGATTCATGGCCTGACGCAACAAAACGATTCATTTTACTTCCTCCACTGAACGCGCCGTTGAAAGACCAATGCCATGACCACAAACGCCCCAGCCAAGACGCTTGCGTCGATCGAGAGCTTCTCGATCGGCCGACGAATGGCCTTCGGTTGGCTGCTCGCCGCGTTCCTTGTGTTTGGCATCGGGGGCTGGTCGATTATTGCCGACCTGTCGGGAGCGATCATCGCGCCCGGCTCGGTCGTGGTCGATCGCAACAGTAAAAAGCTCCAGCATCGTGACGGGGGCATCGTCTCGGCAATCAACGTGCGCGCGGGCGACAAGGTTGAAGCAGGGCAAGTGCTCCTGCGCCTCGACGACACACAGACCAAGGCAGAACTCGGTATCGTGCGCACGCAGGTCATCGAGCTGACCGGCCGCAAGGCGCGCCTGCTGGCTGAGCGCGATGGTCTCACGCAGATCAAATTCCCGACGGCCTTCGACCAGATGGGCCAAGAGGCAGCCGAGGTTCGGGCTGGCGAAGAGCGGTTGTTTTTTGAAAATCTCAAGGCGCGGCAAGGCCAGCGCGAGCAATTGAACAGCCGGATCGGACAGTTCGAAGAGGAGATCATCGGTCTCACACGTCAGCGCGACGCTAAGAAAAGCGAATATGGAATCATCACGAAGGAACTCGATCAACTCGCCGAGTTGCACAAAAAGAACTTGATCCCTAATACACGCGTTTTTTCCATGGAGCGGGAAGCGACGCGGCTCAACGGCGAGCACGGCGCCCTTATCGCAAACATCGCGCGGGCCCAGGGGCAAATCGGCGAGGTCAAGATCCAGCTGCTAGGGCTCGACCAGAACACACGCACCGAAGCACAAAAGGAACTGCGCGCGATCGAGGGACGGTTGGGCGAACTTGCCGAGCGACAGAATGCGGCAACCGATCGCCTGGCGCGAATGGAGTTGCGCGCGCCTCAAGGCGGCATCGTTCACGAACTCAACATGCACACCGTCGGCGGTGTCATCAGCCCGGCCGAACAAATTCTGCTGATCGTGCCCGAAAACGAACAACTGATTGTCGAGGCGCGCTTTACGCCGACCGATATCGACCAACTTGCGTTCGGCCAGCCGGCTCGGATGCGTTTCTCGGCGTTCAATCAGCGAACGACCCCCGAAGTCCAGGGGCTGGTGCAAACGATTTCCGCAGACGTCACGCTCGACCCGAAGAGTGGTCAAAGCTATTACACTGGGCGAATTGCGCTCGACGCGGACGCCCGCAAGCTGCTCGGCCAGGTTAAATTGATCCCGGGCATGCCGGTCGAAGTGTTCGTCGCAACGCAGCAACGCAGTGCGATGAGTTACTTCACCAAGCCATTCACCGACCAGTTCGCCAGAGCTTTCAAGGAAGATTGAGCCTTCAAGGAAGATTGAGCCTTCAAGGAAGATTGAGCCTTCGAGGAAGATTGAGCCTTCGAGGAAGATTGAGCCTTCAAGAAAGACTGATGCGAATCGTCTAATGTTGCGCCAACGCTTGTTATGAGGTGGCGCGATGCAAGGTCGGACGAAAGATGCCGTACGTTGGGTTCTGCGGCTCGCGGTGGCGATGATTGCGGTCCCGCTTCTGTCGACCGCCGCCTTGGCTGGCGACCGGCGTCTGCCATCGCTTAAAGATGGTCAAGCGGTGCCATCGGGTTCCGTTGAACAGCGAAGTCTGGGATTTTATGGCGATCAGCGTGGCTGCTATTGGCGGCGCGGCGAACGTCATTGCAGCCGCTATTGCTATTGGGAGGTCGACGGCTATCGCTACTGCACGGACAAAGAACGCTATGCCCGCCCGCAAGGCGACCCTTGGTTCGCGGCCTATCCGCCAGAACCCCCTATTTATCTGCGCCCGCCCCACGCGCGCCCCTGATACCCACGCCAACAAGGCCGCGTACGCGTCATGACGAAGTGCTCTACAGTTCGCGCCAGGTTCATGTGCCGGCGTCGCTCACGTTGCCAGCGTGGGTTCACGTTGCTGGAATTGCTGGTGGTTCTTGGCATCCTGGCTCTGATTGCAACGATCGCGACGCCCCAGGTCCTGGGTTACCTGGGTCGCGCCAGGACCGAGACGGCGCGGGCACAGAACGCCGCACTCTCGACCGCGCTCGAACTTTACGCGCTCGACAATGCCAGTTACCCGCCACAGGCCCGCGGCCTGCAAGCCCTGGTGCAACCTCAACCCGACGTGGCTTCGTGGCGCGGACCCTACCTCAAGAAGGCCAACGGCCTGATCGATCCGTGGGGCCGGCCCTTTGTCTACCGTCAGCCAGGGCGTCATGCTGCCGCCGAGGTGTTCACGTTCGGTCGTGATAACGCGCCCGGTGGCCAAGGCGAAGATCAAGACCTGACGAGTTGGTAGCGGATGCCGACGAACATGACGTCAGCTTCGGCGTAATTATCGCGTCCGTGCGACCGGGACCTCGACGAGTACGACTTGCCGCTCGTATCGCCCCGAGGCGCTTGCCGACGAACTGCCCGTCCCGAAGACAATTTCGACCAGCGGCGGAAGCGTCGGCCGGTCCCAGTCTACGTGCCAACGGTCCGCGCCGGTCGCTGGAGCAAGCATCGGGCCGAAATACCGGATCGCCAAGCCGCTCGCCTGCTCGACGAGGACCGTCGTTTCAATTTGCGGGGATCGGAATCGGGATGCGGTCGGCGGTACAAATGGCGCCGACGTCAGCACGAGGTCCCTTTCACCGGCTCGCAGGCCAGGGACGAGCGCAAGTTCGTAGCGCATCAGCCCTGCCGCAGATGCCGATAGTGGCGGTGGCGCAACGAATGCAACCCGATCGGCACGGCCAACGAACGGCGCGAGTGGTCGGCCGTCGTCGTCCACCGAGCGCAACGGAAGTGCGGATGCCAGAAGGCGCACGATCGTTTCGCGAGCGGTCGCGATCGTGGCTGCCCGCTCGAGCTGCGGCGCGACGCCAGATGCGCGACGAACCAGTTCGAAGGCCGGAGGCATCATCGCGAGAACGACCGCGAGGAGTAGCAGTGCGACAAGGGTCTCGATCAGCGTAAAGCCGTCAGCGTTTGTCATGGTCGCGCGCCGTCATCGAGCGGCCCGAGCTTATACGTGGAAAGCGACACGCGCCGCGGGGCGGCTCCCCTGCCATCGGGCCAGCGGACCTGGACCGTAACGCGGTAAACGCGGCGGGCCGACTTCGGGCCGTCACTTGCTGTGATCTCGACCGGCCGAGCTTCGACGACGAATGTGTGATTGCCGTCTGTGCCTTCACTGCGGCCAGCGGCGAGGGGCCAGAGTATGCCAGCGCCGCTCAATTCGCGTTCGGCTATCGCCAGCGCTGCGGTTTCGCCAGCCGATGTCTTGATGCCGCGCCAACCAAGGCCGAGCACATCGGCGATGATGCCGATCGCCGCGGCAAGAAAGACCAAGGCGACGAGCATTTCGATCAGGCTGAAACCATGGCTCGAGTCGCGTACCCGCTGTCGCCGAATAGGTCCTGCGATCATGGCGCACGCCCCAGCGTTGCGGCTCCAAGACGCGTCACCCTCCCCGAGAGCCAGTCGACCGCGACGACAGCGCGCCGTTCGCGCAACCGCAACTCGATCCGGCCGCCTGTCGAACTGCCATCTGGGAAAAACCGAATGGCTGCAACGCGCCCCGGTTCGACATCGGCCGCGGCTGCTGTGACTGTCACGGTCATACCGCTCGGTAATTGCACGGGCTGCCCGCCTGCCACTCGAACTGGGGTGTTGGCGTTCAGCAACCCGGCGACACGCGCGTCACCCGTTCGCGTGGCGATCGTTCGAGCATCGACGTCGATCAGAAGGCGCGTCTCGCCATTCGTCAAAATCGCCGTGGAACGGGCTGCGCGGACCTGACGGGCGAGGTTGTCGGCTGCCGTTTGTAGTGTGCGTTCGGGTGAGGGAGCCCGGACGAGGGGCACTGCCATTACCGCGGCGAGCGACAGAATGGCTAACACCGCCAGAACTTCGATCAGCGTCATGCCACTGACGGCGGTGGCACCAAGGGTTCGATCTCGCCGGCCCTTGCGCTGGGTCATCGGATCGCGATCTCGTTGAGGCCGGCCAGCGCCGACATGACCGACAGGACGATGCCGCCGACGACGGCTCCGATCACAAGGGTCATCACCGGTGCGATCACGGCGGTCGCGCGGTCGATATCCCGGGTCGTTGCCTTTTCGAGGATGCCAGCCAATCGATCGAGCATAATGGCGAGCTTACCCGTTGCCTCGCCGACCCCGACCAGCCTTACCGAGAGATCGCCAAACCTGCCGACTTCGGCCATTGCGCCCGACAATGTCGCGCCACGGGCGACGCCGTCGGCTAGAGCGCCAGTTGCGGTGCGGTAGGCGCCGGTTCGAAGCGTCCGGGCGCTCGTCCGAAGCGCGTCGAGAAGGGGCACGCCGCTGTCGAGTAGCGTCGCCATGGTTGCAGCGAAGCGTGCGGTTTCGGCCTGCTCTAGTGTGCGCCCGACGAGCGGCATCGCAAACAGCGTGTTTTCACAGAGCGTTCGGACCGCCTGCATGCTGGACGCCGCCGCACCGGCAATGACGACGACGCCTGCGATGCCGAGCAGAGCTGGCCAGTATGCTGCGACAACCGTCTGCACGCTGCGCAGAACCGCGAGCACTGGCGGCAGCGGGGCGCCGGCCTCCTCAAAGATTGGCGCGATCGCCGGCACGAGTAGTCCGATCACAACGGCTAGCGTCACGATTGCGGCCGCCGCTAGGATCGCTGGATAAACCAGCGCCGAGCGGACGCGGTTGGAGATCTCGCGCCTCCGTTCAAGTTCGGCTGCCTGGCGTTCGAGAGCCGGCCCGAGTTTGCCACTGCGTTCGGCGGCGGCAACGAGGTGCCAATAGGGCTCGGGAATGTCGGCAGGATGGGCGGCGAAAGCCTCGGACAAACTCGACCCGGCGCGGACACGGTCAAGCACGTCACCGAGTACGCGGCGCACAGCCGCCGCGATGCGGGGCTGCAGGGCGACGATCCGCAGGGCATCGGCAAGAGGCACGTCGGCGCTGACCAAGCTCGCCAGTTCGCGCGTCATGTTGGCGAGGTCGCGCGAGCGGATTGGGGACGGCCGCTGCCATTTGGCGCGCAGGGACGTGAGCGGACCTTTTGAACCGGCGCTGGGTTCGGCATGCGAGACGCTGGTGGCACCAACCGCACCGCCGATCTGGTCACTCACTTCGGCGATTTCGACGGGTACCACGCCGCGGCCTTTGAGCGTGGCGATCGCCGCATCGCGGCTTCCAGCGCCGATTTCGCCAGAGACGACTTGGCCATCGCGACCGTACGCCCGATAAGAAAATTGGCGCATGGCTAATCTGTCCGTGTGACGCGAAGAACCTCGTCGAGCGTGGTCTCGCCATCGAGGACTTTTGCCAGACCATCGGCCAGCATGTCCGGCATCCCGGTCGATGCTGCGGCAGCCTCGACGGGGCGACCATGTGCGCGGTCGACGATCGCCGCTGCAACCGATGGCGTGACCGGCATCAACTGCGAGATGGCGAGCCGACCCCGGAAGCCCGTGTTGCGACAGGCTGGACATCCGACCGGACGGCGCAGTCGATCAAGGCTCATGTCGATTTGTGCCACACCGAAGTTGGCCTTTGCATCGGCAAGGCAGGCGGTCAAAATCCCGTTAGGGGGCGTCGGCACGCTGCATAAGCACAACTGCCGCACGAGGCGTTGGGCCAATGTGGCTTTGAGGGTCGAGGCGACGAGATAGTCATCGACGCCCATGTCGATCAGCCGGGCGATCGTTGCCGCGGCGCTGTTGGTGTGAAGCGTGGACAAGACGAGGTGCCCGGTGAGTGCGGACTGGATAGCCATCTCGGCTGTTTCAAGGTCGCGGATTTCGCCGACCATGATCACGTCAGGGTCCTGCCGTAGCACCGATCGCAGCGCATGGGCGAAGGTCAGCCCGATCCGCGGCTGAACCTGGACTTGGGCCACGCCGGACAGGCGGTACTCGACCGGGTCCTCGATGGAGAACGTCTTGCGAGACGGCTGCGCGAGGCGGGTCAGAGCTGTGTACAGCGTTGTCGATTTGCCGCTGCCGGTTGGACCTGTGACCAGGATCAGGCCGTTGGGTTGGTCGAGCAAGCCGAGGAACGTGGTCAGTGCGGGTCCTCTGAAACCGAGCGCGGCGAAATCGAGTGCAATGTTTCCGCGGTCGAGGATGCGCAAAACGATGCTTTCGCCATCGAGTGTCGGCATGGTCGCTACGCGCAGGTCGACCTCCCGGCCGCCGACGACGACGCGGATGCGGCCATCCTGGGGAAGCCGTCGCTCGGCGATGTCCAGGTTGGCCATGATTTTGATCCGCGACACGACCGGAGGGCTGTCGCGTTCGGGGACGATGTCGACCAATTCGAGTAGGCCGTCGACGCGGCGGCGGATCGTAAGGCCCTGTTCGCTCGGCTCGAGATGGATGTCGGAGGCGCGTTCTTCGACCGCGCGAACAATGATGTCCTGCACGCGGCGGATGATCGGCGCCTCGCTCGCCAGTTCGGCGAGCCGGCGAACATCGTCAGCGCGGGCTTCCCCCGGTAGCGAGGCGGGGCGCTCGGTCATTTGCTCCGCGCCGGTCGTGCTCGGCGCACGAAGGTACAGCCGTTCCAGCGCTCGCTCGATATCGCGCTCGGTGGCGACCGCGATCTGGACGGGCCGGTCGAGCAGGAACGACAGCGCACGTTCGAGGTCTGGCTTGAAGGGGTCGGCGACGGCGACGACCAGCATTTCCGGGGTCTCGTCGACTGGCACCATTCGCGTCTGCTGCAAATAGTCCGCGTCGAGGCGGTCCACGGCCAGCGGCGTTGACGGGAAGTCGGCTGCAGAAAGGCTGCGCCGTCCAAGAAAGGTCGCGGTCAAGCGGGTGAGGTCGGCCTCTCCGATCAGGCCCAGGCGCGTCAGAACGCGGTCCAATCTTTCGCCGGTCTCGGATGCGGCTCTCTCGGCACGCAAGACAGCCTCAGCCGCCAATCCGCCCCGTTGCGTGAGAAAGCGGGCGAAATCTGCAAACGCAAGGGACGGAAGTCCGGGGTCAGCAGTCCCTGGCGTACGGGGAGGGATTGGCAACAATCGTGATTGGCCGACGGTTTGCATAGTCAAGGGCGTGCATCCGGATGCTGCCTGAGCGGGATGGCTGACGGCGCTTCGACCATCAGCTTAGCATATCGCGTGCCGACCTCATGTGCCGGGACGAACGGAACCGAGGACGATAGAGACAGTGGTTAAACGACCGCACATGGCTTCCCGATTTCTTCACTGGTGGGGGCAGGAATTAGCCGGATTGTGGCTGTTTGGCCGCAACCGATCTGCACGTCTGGGGCGCGCAACCGTCGTGTCGCTTGGCCGTGACGGCGTCGGCGTATTCGAGGAGCATAACGGCCTCGCCGTTAACCCTGGCGGTTTGACCGATCCGCACGCGCCGGACGGCGAACATCGGCTTGCCCGCCTCGCTCAGGAAACCGGACAGCGTCATCCCATCATCTTGCGATTGCCAGCCGACCGGGTGTTCGCGCGGACGTTGACTTTGCCTGACGCGGCGCT
>Ga0163144_10005457_pt1 | contig 28234 bp, 17 predicted proteins | sample OliLak19BULKMAT1_FD_123175 | JGI IMG/M metagenome (GOLD analysis project Ga0163144, IMG submission 123175) | Freshwater microbial mat bacterial communities from Lake Vanda, McMurdo Dry Valleys, Antarctica - Oligotrophic Lake LV.19.BULKMAT1 | ecosystem: Environmental > Aquatic > Freshwater >... | reverse complement strand
TTCGTGCGCTACCACCTGAGCGATCATCCGACGAAGATCGATCCGGCTGAATTTCGGCTGAAGGTGCGCGGCAAAGTCGAGACCCCGCTCGACCTTTCCCTCGACGCGCTGAAGCGGCTGGGACCGGCGGTGGACCTGGTGGCGGTGAACCAGTGTTCGGGCAACAGCCGCGGGCACTTCACGCCGCGCGTCAACGGCGGCCAGCTCTCGCACGGCGCGATGGGCAACGCGCGCTGGACGGGCGTGCCGCTGCGCGTGGTGCTGGAAAAGGCGGGGCTGGCGAAGGAGGCGAGGCAGGTGGCGTTCAACGGCCTCGACAAACCGGTCATGGAGACGACGCCGGACTATGTGAAGGCGCTCGATGTCGACCACGCGATGGACGGCGAGGTGATGCTCGCGTGGGCGATGAATGGGGCGGACCTGCCGATGCTCAACGGGTATCCGCTGCGGCTCGTGGTGCCGGGTTTTTATGGCACGTATTGGGTCAAGCACGTGAACGACATCGAGGTGCTCGACCGCGTTTACACCGGGTTCTGGATGGCGTCGGCGTATCGGATTCCGGATACGCCGGGCCGCGCGCTCGAGCCGGGCACCACGGCGAAGCGCAGCGATCCGATCGAGCGGCTCACCATCCGCTCGTTCATCACGAGCCTGACAGACAACGCGACGGTGCCGACTGGGCGCGAGACGGTGGTGCGCGGCATCGCGTTCGACAGCGGGCGCGGCCTGCGCGAAGTGGCGTTCTCGAGCGATGGCGGGCGCACCTGGCGCACGGCGGAACTCGGCGCGGACCTCGGCAAGTATTCGTTTCGCGAATGGAAGATCGGGTTGACGCCGCCGCAGCGCGGGCGGCTGACCCTGATGGCGCGGGCGCTGAACCGGCTGGGTGAATCGCAGCCACTCGAGCCGTTGTGGAATCCGGCGGGCTATATGCGGAACGTCGTGGAGAAAGTGCAGGTGGAGGCCGTATGAACGCCCGCTCTTTCATCGCCCTGGGAGCCCTCGCGGCGAGCGGAGCCTCGCTCGCGGCGGCGCCGCTCGAAATCACGCTGCCGGCGGAGACGGCCCGGCTGGAGGAATCGCCCCTGCCGGGGTATGCGCTGGCGACGGCGATGTGTTACACCTGCCACTCGGCGGATTACTCGCGCGTGCAGCCGGTGTCGTCGCGGGCCTACTGGAAGGCGACGGTGACGAAGATGCAGAAGACCTTCGGCGCGCCGATTCCGGACGAGGCGGTCGAGCCGATCGTGGAGTATCTGGTCAAGACCTACGGCACGGAGCGCCCGAGCGCACCGGCGGCTCCGGCGAAGACCGGTGCCACGCCCAAGAAATAATCGGACGGAACCGGGCGTGCGTCCGCGACCGGTGATTTTGGACAGGACGTATTCCGATTTGCTTTCAAGATAAGACAAATTTCGTAGCGGAGCCGCTTCGGCTCCGGCACAAATTGAGTAGCGGAGCCGCTTCTGCTCCGGCACGGAACGGAAAGCCGTTCCGCTACCCATCGGTATCTATCGTGTCAAAACCATGAACCGTGCGACGACCACGACGGGATCAGGAAGCGGATCCGACGAGGGGGAAGAATCGCGGCGGTCTTATGCTCTCTTCCCGATGTCCTGAGTTCCCCATTTGTCCTCCTGAAATGCTCGGGCTACCGCGGCTCGTATCCCGTAGTGGTGGCGGACCTACGGCCCTGGAACATCATGTAGCCGGGGCGATTCTGCCAGCTCGAGGGGCCGACCAGGATTTTGCCATGCGCCAACACGGAGTCGCGGACGATTTTTTCGCGCGCATTGAAGCTCGGGTCGCCATCGCGGTCGCCGCCGTGGATGCCGAAATCGTTGCTCGCGACCATGACGCCATCGATGCCCTCCACCTCGTCGAGGATGATGTCGATGATGCCGACCCCGGCCGGGCTCTCGATCTGGATCATGATGAAGATATTGTTGTTCGCGTTGGTGGCGTAGCCGCGGCCCCAGAGTGACGGGGCCTGCATGCTGCCCGAACTGCGGTGGCCCCATGGCTTGGTGTTCGGACTGTTGCGATGACCGATCGGAAACTTGGAAAACATGACCGCGTTGCGCGCCTCCTGCACCGTCTCGACCATGGGGATGATGATGCCCAGCGCACCGGCATCGGTGGCTTTCTGGATGTCGCCGACGTTGGCCGACGGCACGCGGACAAACGGGATGCAACCCGCCTGGACGATGACCTTGATCAGTTGCTGTGTCTCCCGCCACGTGAGGGTGGCGTGCTGCATCTCGATCCAGATGTAGTCCTGACCCTCGCAGGCTTTCTTCGCGGCTTCGAGATCGGGCTCGGTGATGGTATTGCAGAACACCTGCTTCCCGGCCTTCAGCTTGGTGATGACGGTATTGAAGGTCTGCGAACCCGGAGCCGGCGGCGGCTCCTGTTTCGCCTTCGCGGCTGCGGGCGCGGCGGTTTTCGCCGGCAGGCTCGAAGGTGGCTGCGGCGAAGCGGGCTGCGCCGTCGCGATCGAGATTGCCGCCAGCGTCCCCACACCGATGGTCGCCAAGCTCACGAACGGTTTCGTGAGGACTTTGCCGATCGAGAATTTACTTTCGCGGAGAGCGGCGGGAAGGGCAGGGGAATGAAGGGTAACTGAGGGGGTGGGGTAACTCATGGGAGTAGCCATCACGCTAGGTCGTTTATCGTCGTTACCGCGAGTCGGAAGGCGCGGTGCGGGCCCGGCGGAAGTCCACCGGGCGCACCTCAGCTTTGGTGCGACCGTCGGTTTGAGGTGGGCCGGCCGCTCCGTGGCGGCTGCCTTATGGCGGGCCGGATCCCGGATCGGACCCTGCGGGAAGGCGTAGCGGCTCGTGAGCGGGTCGCTTCATTTCACCGAGTTGTTCACCCGCCTCGGGATTCGAGGCTGTCTCCCGCCCTTGGGGTGGCTTCCGCCGGCTCAGACGAGCCCCTTGAGCATGCCCTGATAATACATCGGCATCAGCGCATGGACCTTTAGCGTCCACCACAGCCCGCGCTCGATTCCCGGATCCAAACCCGGAATCGAAGGCAGAAGTTTTTCGTCATAGCCGAATTCGCACATCAGCACCTTGCCGTATTCGGTGATGATCGGGCACGCGGAGTAGCCGTTATATTTGATGCCCGGCGCGCGACCCTCCATCAGCGAAACGAGATTCGCCGCCGCCACGGGCGCCTGCATGCGGATTGCCGCGCCGGTCTTGCTCGCGGGCGTGCCGGCCGCATCGCCCAGGGAGATAACGTTCTTGAAACGCGGATGCACGAGCGTGGCCTTGTCGACCGTGACCCAGCCGCCCTTCGGCCGTTCCTCGGCGCTCGTGAGCGCCGAATTGCGGACAAAGTCCGGCGCACTCATCGGGGGCACGAAGTGAAGAAAATCGAATTCGACGGTGATGCGCTCATGCGTGTGGCCCGCCGGCAGCGCCGCGGACGTCGGCTCGGGCACGCGATGAAAGACCGCTTTCTTCGCCGCGGGATCGATCGAGGCGAGTCGGTGCAGCGTCCGCAGCTCGATTTTCCGCTCGGCGTAGATCGCCGCCAGCCGATCGCCGAACACCTTCGGCTTCATCAGGACTTTTTCGTTGTTGAAATAGGTGCACCGAAACCCTTCGCGCCCCCCCCGCCGGCGGAGAAAATCCTCGGTGAGCAACGTCACCTTCTTCGGCACGCCGCCGCACTTCGTTTTCGTATACGTGTCGGCGAAGACGAGATTCCCACCCTGGCGGCTCGCGAGCGCCTGGATCGCATCGCGGCATTTCCGCGCTCCCTCGAGATCGTAAATGCAGTGCGCGTTTCCCGCCCCGAGCGTTTCCCTCGTGATGCCCTCCACCAGATCGTAGTTCACGATGCATCCTGGCGCCACCACGAGGAAATCATAAGCCATCGCTCCACTGCCTGCCGTGACCACCCGATTTCGCTCCGGGTCCACTTGGGTCACGCGATCCTGCAGCCACCTCACTCCGCTTGGGATCAGCGACGCGGTCGGCCGCTCGATTTTTTGCGCGGAGGATAGCCCCGCTGCGATCAAGGTGAAACCCGGCTGGTAACGATGCAGCGTGTCCGGCTCGATGATCGTGATGTCCGGGTGTCGCAGCCGCTGCGCGAGATGCGCGGCGATCGTGATCCCCGCGGCCCCTCCGCCGAGGATCACAATTTTCCCCCGCGCTTTGCTTTCCGAAAAATAGTCGTAGGAACGCTCGACGATCACGGCGCCGGCCAGCCCCGCGGCGCTCAGTTTCAGAAAGCTGCGACGTGAAAATTTCATGGGGATCGAGGGGTTGCGCCGCGCTCGTTTGGCGCTGCGCAACGATCGAACCCCCTGCGGCCGACGCGAGCCACGCCCAATGCCGCGACTCCGTTGGCAAATGCTCCGCAGATCTTGTCCTGCGGCACGCGACCGAGGCCCCTCGACGCGACGAACCGCCCAAAATCTGCGGAGACAAACGTCCGCGAAGAACGCCTCCTGCCCGCGCGGCACCGCGTCTCGCCGTCAGCACGAACGGCACCCTCACGCCGTTAGATCCGGTTGGATCACGAGTTGGCACCCTCTCGAGCGTCCGGTCACTCCGCGAGGAACGTCCACGCGAGTTTGCCGCCTTGGACCGAGGCGACGGCGAATCGTCCGCTGATCGGGGCCACGCTGGTGCGGCCGGGGAGGGTGAGCTCGCCGGCTTCAAGTGCGGACAGCACGGTGTCGGTGCCGAGTGCGGTCTCGATCACGAGACCGCCGTTCGTGCCGAGCGTCACGTTGCGCACGAATCGCTCCTTGCCCGCGTGTGCTTCAACGACGGTGAAGAATGTCTTTACGCCCGCGCCTTCGGTGCGGCGGACGATGTAGGGCAGGGTGGTGCCGAGGTCGGAGTTCTTCCAGTCGCGCTGGCCCCAGCCGTCGGCGACAAACGCGCGTTCGCCCGGCTGCGGAATGGCCCACGTGATGCAGGTTAGATCGGCGCTGGCCTTCCAGGTTGCGTGCCAAGTGCCGCTCGTTTCGATCGCGCGGGGACGGACGAAATCGTAGAGTTTCTCCGTCATCGGTCGCGTGGGCGCGCCCAGGATTTCGCAAGCGGTATTCGAGGCGTGAAAGACGTAGTCCTGCGTCCGGCCGCCTGCGACGCGGAAGTAATCCACCACGTAGCTGCGGCCGCCGCCATGGTCGATGAGCGCGGAAGTGCGGCGATAAAGCGAGGCGCCGGCATAGGCATGGGAGGACGCCTCCATCACCTTCACATGTTCGGACGTGCGGAAGAAATGCACCTCGCCCCCGCGCTCCTTCGTGAGCTGATCCTGCCCGTCGATCAGCACGGTGTTGTGCGCGAGGGTGCGCGCGGTCCGGCTTTTCTGCGGATGGTCCCAGAGGTAGCCGAGATCGGAGAGAACTTCGTGCCCGTTTTTCCAATACGTGAGGTTCAGGCTGTCGAGGTGGTGGTGGCCGCCCCAGTGGCTGGCGCTGAGCAGCAGCAAACTCTCGCGGCCGTCGGCGCCGGTGCGCAGGTGGCCGATGCGCAGATCCGGCGCGCACCAGTCGGGCAGCGTGATCGGCGGCGCGCTTTTCGTTTCGAGGCCGGGCTCGCGATAGTAGAGGGCGAGGGGCGCGTAGCCGTTCGCCAGATCGGGACCGCAGATCTCTTTGAGCAACGCGAGATACTCGGGGCGCTCCGGATAGTTGGCGGCCATCAGCTCGACGAAATTTGCCCCCAGGCCGGAATGCACATAGGAGTCGGCGTAGGGCGGAAACTTGAGATTGCCCTGCAGGCCCTTGAAGCAGTTCGCCCAGATCTTCCCGTAGGCGGTGCCGTGATAGAGATCGACCGCCACACGGCGCTGGCCATCGGGGCCGCGGTAGCCGGCGGGCTCGGAGTAACCGCGGAGCGCCTGCGGCATGTCCCAGATGTTGCCGAGCGTCATCGTGGCGTAGGCGGGTGACTCGGAGGTCGTGCCGTCGGGGAGGAACCAACTGTCGATCGTCTGCTGAAAGCCGTCCCAGCCGAAACGCACGAGGCCCGGGTGGCCGACGCAGAGGCCGACGAGCGCGGCGGCGGTGCGGTTGCCGACGGACTTGTTGTTGATCGCCTTGTCGCTGGTGAGGAGCACGGTGCCCTCGAGCAGCAGATCGCGTTCGATCGTGCGGCGCTCGGCGTCGGTATAGAGCGCGGCGCCGGTTTCGTCGCGCGCGGTGCAGGTGAAGTCGTAGGCCTCGACCATCCGGCGCACGAAGCCCGACTCCTGGCCGACGCCGCTCGCGCGACCGGCAGTCCAGTAGCCGGTGTGCAGTTTGCGGTCGGGTTGGTTCGGGGGCGGGCAGAGTTCGGGCGCGGGCAGCTTGTTGATGTGTTGCGCGGCGACGTGCGGGTCCAGGTCGGCGAACTCGCCGTAGCCGGTGTGCACGAGCCAGCCGGGATAGACCGCGGCGAAGCGCAGCAGGATGGCGCGGGTGCCGCGGGCGTATTCAGTTTTCCCGGTCAGCAGAAAGGCCTCCGCCAGTGTGCGGGCGAGACCGGCCATGTGGCCGACCTTGCGGGCGCGGATGTTGGCGGAGAAACTCGGCCGGCCGGTTCTGTAACCGAAAATGACGAAAGGCTCGCCGCCCGCGAAAGTGAGCGTCTGCGGTTTGCCCCAGGTGGTGTGCAGCACGACCGACTCAGGGTAGCGCTCGTGGGGAAACACGGTTGTGCACATGTCGCACACGAGCCGATCGGGCGCGGCTTCCCGCCAGGTCCAGAGGCCATGCGGATGCACCGGCTTGCCCTGATCGCGGCAGGCGGGGCAGGGCGTGAACTTGGGATCGCCGGGGGTGGTTTCCGGGATCATCGCGGCGAGATAGGCGGGCGTGAGTCTGTCGATGGCGGCCCGCGCGGTGCGTTCGAGGCCGGCGGCGTAGGCGCGGGCCCAAGGGTAGCGCGCGAGATTCTCGCGGGCGCGGACGACATCGGCGGGTTTGAAAGCGCCGCTGGGATGCTGGACGGTGGCGCGATATTTTTCCCAGTCGGACCAGTCGAGGAGCGCGTCGGGGGTGGCGGCGCGAAGGGTCAGGCAGGTCAGGGCGAGGATGGTCAGGAAGGCCCGGCGCTTCATGGTGTCCGGGCAGGCTGGTCCGGTCGCAGGTGCGTTGCACGCGCAAAGGCTCGACCCGGCGGCGCGAGCGGATGAAATTCTGCGCATGAATACCCCCTATCTCTCGCGGCGCGGTGCAATCAAGGTGATGGCGACGGCAGCGGCGGCGTTGAGCGTGCAAGGCGGCGCACAGGAAAAGGCCGCGGCGCCCTATAAAATCAAACAGGGCCGGATCCGGCAATCGGTGGTGCCGTGGTGTTTCAATCCCATGCCCGTGCCCGAACTCGCGCGGCACTCGGCGGCGATGGGGCTGCAGTCGGTGGAGCTGTGCGATCCGAAGTTCTGGCCGGAGTTGAAAACCCTCGGGCTCACGCCGGCCATCTCGGGGAGTCACGGGTTTGCCAAGGGCTTCGCGAATGTCGCGGAGCACGCCGAATGCCTGGCGACCCTGCGCAAGCGGATCGACGAGTGCGCGGCGATGGGCGTGCAGCGCGTGATCACGTTTTCCGGGTTTCGCAAGGGCCTCAGCGACGAGCAGGGCATGAAGAACATGGTCGACGGCCTGAAGCAGATCATCGGCTTGGCGGAGGAGAAGAAGGTGACGCTCTGCCTCGAGATGCTGAATTCCCGGGTGGCGACGACCATGAAGGGACATCCGGATTATTTCTGCGACGACATCGAGCGCTCCGTCGAGGTCTGCAAGCGGGTCGGGTCGGAGCGGATGAAGGTGCTCTTCGATATCTACCACGTGCAGATCATGCACGGCGACGTGATCACGCGGTTGAAGCAGCACGCCGCCTACATCGGCCATGTGCACACGGCGGGCGTGCCCGGGCGTAACGAGATCGACGATACGCAGGAGATCAACTATCCGCCGATCATGCGGGCGCTGATCGAGGTGGGCTACACCGGCTTCGTCGGGCAGGAGTTCATTCCGACGCGGGACAAGGTGGCGTCGCTCGCGCAGGGCGTGCGGATTTGCGACGTGTGAGGGGTGGGGACGGTTGTTCTTATTCCAATTTGCTTTCAAGATGAGCCGAATTGTAGCGGAACGGCTTCCCGTTCCGGATGGGAGCCGAAGCGGCTCCGCTACGAAATCAGTCTCACCTTGAAAGCAATCTGGAATTAACCGTGCTTGTTCCGTGTCCTCGTGCAACGAGGGCGCTTAAGGATAAGCGCCCCTGTCCCGGACATTTCACTCTGCTCGTAGGCGAAGCTACGCGGTGTCCGGAATCCCCTTTTGCAGTCGTGGTTCTCGAGGATGTCCGGGCTAAGTTCAAAACCGCCTGGCGGTTTTGATTTAGCCCGCATGAACTCGAAACGCGCGCCGGAGAGGTGAAACTTCGAGGTGGGACATGGGCAGGAGTCAGTTTGAGTGTGAAAAATGCGGGCCAGCCCGCCTATTTCATGCTTTCTGCGTCCTTTTTCCGGCGTTTGTCGGCGGACAGGCGGTGAGCTTGCATGAGCGTGCGTCCTATGCGGGCTAGCGCCAGGCCAGCAGCACGCCGGCGGCGGAGAGTTCGCGCTGGAAATCGGCGAGCAGCGATGCGTTCGCCCGCACGGCGCGGGGCGCGACTTTCTTCGCGCGACAAAACGCCGCGAGCGCGCCGACGGCTTCGCCGATGCTCCACTCGACGGGATGCAGGCGGTAACAGCCGTTGGTCACGTGCGTGGTGCCGATGTTTTTGCAGGCGGGAAGCAGGTTCTCCACGCGGCGCGGCAGCAGCGCGCCGAGCGGAATCTGAAACGGGCGGGAGCCGAAATCGATGTAGTTGTCGCCACCGCTGCTCGGGTGCAGGTCGATGTGATAATAGCCGATGCCGACCGTGTCGGGGAACGACTCCGACTTCACGTCCGCTCCGGTGGCGCCGGTCGCCTTCATCCGCGCCTCCGAACCGACGTGCAGTTCCGTGACGGTGAACTCCGCTTTGATCCGGCGGCTCTCCCGGACGTAGGGATATTTCGCGAGGCCGTCCTCGGTGCCGACGATGTCGGGGCGGAGGCGGAGGCCTTTCCAGCCGGTGCCGCCGTCGGGGCGCGGGCATTCCGTCTGCAACCAGTAGAGGAGCGAAAGGCTGAGCTGCTTCGCGCTGGCGACGTGGCGCGCGGCTTCCTCCGCCGGCACGTCGATCAGATTGCCGAGCATGTAGTCGTTCTGCGGCCAGTTGATGAGCGTGATGTCGCCCGCGTAGGTGCCGGGCTCGAAGTTCGTGCGATCGATCAGGCGCCGGTATTTGAAAAGGCCCGTGCCTTTCTCGGGATCGAAGCCCATGGCGAAGGGCTGCAGCGTCTTCGGCTGAGAGTAGTAAAGGCTGAGCAGATTGCCGGACCACGGCGGCGTGAGCGGCGGCACGTGGTCGCGCCAGAAAGTGTAGTCGCGCGGCCGGTCGATCACGTGATCTTCGCCCGCGAGGTAGTCGGCGGCGAAACAGCAGGTGAAGGCCTGCATGTTCCGCGGATTGGCCTCGGCGCTCGCGTGCGGCTCGCCGGTGTCGCGCTGCGCCTCGGCGCCGGTCACGTAGTCCGTCCGCGTCATCGGCAGCAGATCGCCGAGCTCGGTCGCATCCACGAACATCGGGGCGTGCAGGGCGAGTTCGCGGCCGCTCTCGGCGCTGCGCACCGTCACGGTCTCGACGCGATCGCCCGCCATGGCGGCGGACGTCGCCACATGGCGCAGCAGGATCTGCACTCGGCCGCCGGCCACGAAGGGCGCGAGCATCTCCTCGAGGACGGCGAGGGCGACGCGCGGTTCGTGGCAAAGTTTGGAAACCGAGCCGTTGCCGGGATTGAGGAGACGATTCGCGCGGGCGGCCGGTGTGAGGGGATAATTGCGCCCGTAGTAGTTGCGCACTTTCTGGCGGAACTCCCGGTAGCTGGCGGGCGCGCCGCCGGTTTCGATCTGCGTGTTCTCGTCGGGCGGCACCGCCTGCGACGTGAGCTGGCCACCGATCCAATCGGTCTCCTCCGTCATGATGACGCGCAGCCCCTGGCGCGCAGCCGCGAGCGCGGCGGCGCAGCCGCCGGTGCCGCCGCCGAGGATCACGAGATCGGCGGCGAACTCGCGCGCGGGGATTTTCTTCGCGCTGCCCGAGGTCGGGTCGGGGCGTAAAGCCCCTCCCACGGGCTGCGCGCGCGCGAGGTGCGGAGCGGTGAGCGCGGCCGAGGCGAGGAGGCCGGTGGAACGAAGGAAGGTGCGGCGCTTCATGTTTTCGTAGCGGAGGTGCTTCGCCTCCGTCACGGAACGGAAAGCCGTTCTGCTACGTTGGGAAGACGGGCGCCTCAATACGTGCCCTTGATCGCGAAGGTCCACGATTGCCCGACGGTCTCGCGGCGGGTCATCGCGGTGGGACCGGTCACGAATCTCTGCATGTTGATGTAAGGCGTGTCGGTGAGATTGCGCACGCTGACCGAGAGGCTGTAGATGTTGTTGAGGCGCCAGCCGGCGCCGGCGTCGACATTGGTGCGATGGCGGCGGTAGACGGTGCCGGCGACGTTGGTGTTTACGTCGTCGGACCAGTTCCAGTTCACGTAGGTGTTGAATTTCCGAAGGGTGTAGTTGATGCCGCCGGAGGCGAGGTGGGGCGTGAGGTTGCCGCGCGGGACCTCGGCGTAGAGACGGGTGTAGCTGCCGCGGATGGAGAGGCGTTTGAAGAGTTCGCCGAGGAAGGAGAGGCTCTGGTTGTATTCGAGCTCCATGCTGCGGATCTTGATCGTGCCGTCGCCGTTGTTGGTGGTGGCGAACTCGTAGGCCGAGAGATCGTCCTCGCCGGCGTAGCCGAATTCCTGGGCGCTGAGCCGATCGGTGATGAAGAGATCCTTCACGCTGCGTTCGGTGACGGTGACGGCGAGCTGGCCGACGGGCTCGAAATAATAAGCGAGGCGGGCGGCGTAGTTGTCGGAGGTCTCGGGCTTCAGGCCCGGATTCGGCGTGGTGACGGTGAGGTTGGTCTCGTTGATGATCCAGACGCCGGCGAGGTTGACGTAGGAGGGCCGGCGGATGGTGGAGCTGAAGCCGAAGTGGATGTCGAGGTTGCGGGCGATATTATATTTGAGCGACGCGCTGGGGAAGAGGTTGTCGTATTCGCCGGTGCGCTTCACGCGGGGCTGCGAGAGGAACTGGTATTGGATACCGGGGATGGTGGTGGCGATGCCGTTGCCGGCGACGGGGAAGCCGGCGGCGCGGACCTCGGTGGGCGTGCGGGTGTCGGCTTCGCTGGCCTCGGTCATGGTGTTTTCCCAGCGCAGGCCGGCGCGGAAGGTGGCGCCCTTGTAGCTGGAGGTGCCCATGAGGAACCCGGCGTCGATCTGCTCGTAGTAGCGGCGGCGGCGGGCGACATAGGACTGGTAGAAGTTGTCGGCGTTGTTGCCCCAGCTCTGACCGAAGGCGCCGGGGTTCGCGCGGTAGAGGTCGCCGATGGCGCGGAGGTTGGGCATGAAGACGGAGGCGCCGGTGATGGACGTGGTGCTGCCGTCGACCAAGTCGAGGGAGTATTCCCAGGGTGAGCGAAAGGCCTCCCAGCCGCCGCGAGCGGGGACGTTGCCGCCCGGGGCGTAGTCGAAACGCTTGGCGAGCTGGTCGTCCTCGAACTTCTGGATCTGCTGGCGGGTCTTCACGCCGGTCTTCCACGACACCGGGAGGAACGTGGAGGTCTTGAGCATGCCGATGACCTCGCCGCTGAAGAGGATGGTGCGGCCGAAGCGGCCGTCGTTCATCGTGAAGTTGGGATTGGTGTAGCTGGAGCCGCGCGCGATGTCGGGTCCGCCGATCTGGGTGAATTTCCAGTCGGCCGACATGAGCGACGAGCGCTCGGCGCGGTAGGTGATGCCGTTGGCGATCGGGCTGTTCGTATCGCGAATGGAATTACGGCGGCCGAGCGGGTCATACCAGCTCGTGGAGTCGGAGTAGGCGAACTTGCCCTCGAGCTCGAAATTGCCGCGTTTGTAGCCGACGCGCGGGAGGACGGTGAAGGTCTCTCCCATCTTGGAAACGGCGACGGGATTGACCGTGACGGTGCCGCTGGCGGCGGAAGTGAAGCTGAGGAGCGGGTCGGTGCCGACGACCTGGGAGCGGGCGCCGACGCTGGAGTTGAAGATGACGGTGCGCTGGGGCGTCCAGAGGTCGGCGTAGTTGTAGACGACGCCGAGGCCGACGTTGAACTCGCGGCTGATCTTGTAGTCGGCGGTGAGGGTGGTGGCGAAGCGCTTGTTGAAACGCGGGGCCCACTGGAAGTTCAGAGTGGTGGGGACGAGGGGCCGGGTGTCAGCCGCGGTCACCGCGGTGCTGTAAGCCTGCGAAGTGATGAGGGCTTCCCCGTAGACGTTGGATTCGCTGAGATTGAGGACGATGCCAAGGCGCTTGTTGAGGAAGACGTCGGAGTATTCGAAAATGCCGCCGGGGCGGATTTTCCGGCTCTCGCGATCCTCGTTGGGCCCGAGCGAGCCGGCGAAGGTCATGGCCTCGGAGTGGGCGGTGAGGTTGGCCTGCCAGGACACGCGGCGGCCGTTGCGGTCGAACGCGCGCTTGGTGCGGAGATTGATCGTGCCGGCGGGAGCGTTGGCGTCGACATCGGCGCTGACGGTCTTGTTGACCTCGATCGATTCCATGCTGTTGAGCGAGGCCATCTCCATGGTGAAGGCGCGCGCGGCGCCGGAGCCGCTGTTGTTGGCGTCGACGCTCGCGAGGGAGATGCCGTCCATCGTAACGGAGGTGTATTCGGAGCCGAGGCCGCCGAGGCGGACGGTGCGGACTTCGCCGTAAAAGAGATCGAGCTCGACGCCGGGCAGATGCTTGAGGAACTCGCCGACGTTGCCCTCGGCGTTGTCGCCGAAGGAGTCGGAGGCGACGGTGTTCGTGATGTTCATGGAATTGCGCTGATCCATGATGGCCTTGGCGGAGCCCTCGCGCTCGGTGGAGACGACGAACTGGCCGAGCGTGACGATGGTGCCAGCGGCGCCCGCGATGTCGATCGCGCTGAGGAGATTGAAGTCGTGCGTGGCGGTGCCGCCGGCGGGGACGTTGAGCGTGGCGCTGGCCGAGCGATAGCCGGTGTAGTTGACGACGAGCGTCGCCTTGCCGGCGGGCACGGGCGAAAGGCGGAATTCGCCGCCACCCTCGGAGACGGTGGTCTGGCCGGTTTCCTCGACGCGGATTTGCGCGTTGCGCACGTATTCGCCGGTATTCGGATTGAAGACGCGACCGGTGATGGTGCCGGTGGCCGTGGACTGGGAGCGCAGCGGTTGAAGCAGCAGCAGCGCGGTGGTGAACAGGGCGAGCAGGGTTCTGGTGTTCATGGGGTCAGATACAAGGCAGTGGTGTTCATGGGGTCAGGCAGCGACGCTAGCGCAGTCATCTTGCGCGCGTGCGTCAACGGTGCAGGCAGCCGGCGGGCGCGACGAAAAAAGGAAAAAGCCTTGCGCGCCTCGCGATGCGTTTGCGAACTCGGCGGCGACCGCGCCACCTTTCCCCGGCGCGCACGTCCTTTTCGCTTCGACCCTATGAACACACCCCGCCGCCAGTTCCTCAAAACCGCGTCGCTCAGCCTGGGTTCGCTTGGCCTGATTTCCGCGGGCGGCGCCGCTGCCGAACCGAAAGCGAAGGCACCCGCGCCGAAGAAGGCCGACGGCGTGCCTGGTCCGAGCTTCGCCAAGAAATCGAAGATGAAGCTCGGCACCGTCACCTACAATCTGGCGATGGACTGGGATGTGCCGACGATCATCAAGAACTGCACCGAGGCGAAGTTCGAGGGCGTCGAGCTGCGCACGGGCCACCAGCACAACGTCGAGGTCGCGCTGAGCAAGGCGGAGCGCGCGGAGGTGAAAAAACAATTTGCCGACTCGCCCGTGGCATTGTGGAGCATGGGCAGCGCGTTCGATTATCACACGATCGATCAGGCGAAGCTGAAAAAGGACATCGCCGACACGAAGGCGTATATCGTGCTCGCGCAGGACGTGGGCGCGACCGGCGTGAAGGTGCGGCCGAACGGGCTGCCGAAGGAAGTGCCGGTCGAGAAGACACTGGAGCAGATCGGACGCTCGCTGCGGGAGCTCGGCGAGTTTGCCGCCAATCACGGCCAGCAGATCCGGCTCGAGGTGCATGGCAGCGGCACGTCGCTGCTGCTGAACATCAAGACGATCCTCGACCATGCGAATCACCCGCAGGTCGGCGCATGCTGGAATTCCAACCAGACCGATCTCCAGGGCGCCGGCTTCGACGCCAACTTCAACCTGATCAGGCACAAGATCTTCACCGTGCACATGCGCGACCTCTTCCTCGAGGAGTATCCGTTCCGGAAGATGCTGAACGGGCTCGTCGAAAGCGGCTTCACCGGCTTCTGCTTCGCCGAGATTCCGCAGAGCGCGGATCCGATCCGCGTGATGAAATACTACCGCTCGCTCTGGCTCGCGTATCAGGGGCTGCTGTGAGTTTTCATTCTCGTAGCGGAACGGCTTCCGTTGCGTGACGGAAGCGAAGCGCTTCCGCGACCCAATTCTCCGACGTCGTCTTTCGTTCATCCCACATGACCACCTCCAGCTCACCACCCGCCTCCGGCCCCTGGTATCGCGAGCTCAACCGCTACCACTGGTTCGTCCTGATTGTCGCCGCCCTTGGGTGGCTTTTCGATACGATGGACCAGCAACTCTTCAACCTGGCGCGCGTGCCCGCGATGCGGGCGCTGCTCAAGCCGGGTGAGGATGTCGCGCTCTACAGCGGCTACTCGACGGCGATCTTCCTGATCGGCTGGGCGACGGGCGGACTCACGTTCGGCGTGCTCGGCGACAAGATCGGCCGCGCGAAAACGATGATGTGGACCATCCTGATCTACTCGATCTGCACCGGCCTCAGCGCGCTCTCGACGGGCTTTTGGGATTTCGCGTTCTACCGGTTCATCACCGGTCTCGGCGTGGGCGGCGAGTTCGCCGTGGGTGTTTCGCTCGTGGCGGAGGTGATGCCGGACAAGGCGCGGCCCCACGCGCTCGGGTTGTTGCAGGCTCTCTCCGCGGTGGGCAACGTATCCGCCGCGCTGATCAGCATGGGTCTCGGGCATCTCGAGGAAACGGGCGCGATCGGCTCGGCCTGGCGCTGGATGTTCGTCATCGGCGCGCTGCCCGCGATGCTGGCGCTGGTGATTCGCGCGCGGCTCAAGGAGCCGGAGCGCTGGCAGGCGGCGAAGGCGGCGCAGGCGGCGTCCGGGAAAAAAAGCATGGGCTCCTACGAGGAGCTTTTCGGCAACGCGAACTGGCGAACGCCGGCGACCGTGGCCGCCGGCTTCATCGCGGCGATCGTCGGCGTGGCCTTCTTCGGCCCGTCGACTTTGCCCAAGCTGAAGATCGGCATTGGCCTCGCGATCGGCGCGCTCGCGGCCGGCCTCTGGACAGTCTATGGCGGCAAGGGCGACACGCGCTACCGCAAGAACGCCGTCGTCGGCCTCCTGCTCGCCCTCTCGGGCATCATCGGGCTGTGGGGCATCGGCTTCTTCAGCATCGATCTCGTGCGCTCGGTCTTCACCAAGGCCTTCGTCGCGGAGGGCATGGAGGCGGCGAAGATTCCCGGCGCGGTGACCTTCTGGGCGGGCGTCACCTCGATGATGCTGAACGTCGGCGCGTTCGCCGGCATCTTCGCCTTCAGCCATGTGGCGCAGCGGATCGGCCGCCGGCCGACGTTTGCGATCGGCTTCGTCATCGCGCTGCTCAGCACCGTGATGGTCTTCCTGTTCCTCCGCGAACGCAGCCAGGTCTTCTGGATGATGCCGCTGATGGGCTTCTGCCAGTTGTCGCTCTTCGGCGGATACGCGGTGTATTTCCCGGAGCTGTTTCCGACGCGGCTGCGCAGCACGGGAATCTCGTTCTGTTACAACGTCGGCCGTTTCGCGGCGGCTTCCGGCCCGGCGGTGCTGGGCCTGCTGACGAGCGAGGTCTACAAAGACCAGGCCGAGCCGATGCGGTATGCCGGCGTGACGATGTGCAGCATCTTCCTCCTCGGCCTGATCGTGCTGCCCTTCGCGCCCGAGACCAAGGACCTGCCGTTGCCCGAAGAAGAAAACGGTTTCACGCACTGAGAAACGGAAGGAGTTAAATGTGGAAAGCTGGAAAGGAGGAAACGAACCACCAATCCGTTGCCTTTTTTCCTGATTTCCTGCTTTCCCCATTCATCCTCCGTTTCCACAAATGAAATTCGGCATCTGCAACGAGATCTTCAAGGACTGGAAGATCGACGACGTCTTCACGTATTGCGCCAAGATCGGCTACGACGCGGTCGAGGTCGCGCCGTTCACGCTCGCGAAATACGTGACTGACATCCCCGCCGCGGAGCGCGTGCGGATCCGCGAATCCGCGGCGCGCGCGGGGATCGCGATTTCCGGGATTCACTGGGTGCTGGTGCAGGCCGAGGGGATGTTCCTCACGTCGCCGGATGCGGCGACGCGCGAACGGAGCGCGCAGTATTTCTGCGATCTCGTCGAATTCTGCGCGGACCTCGGCGGGAAGATCATCGTGGTCGGTTCGCCGAAGCAGCGGAACCTGGCGGAGGGCGTGACCTTTGGGCAGGCGTGGATGTGGGCGACCGACGTGTTCCGCCCCGCGGTGCAGCGCGGCGAGGCGCGGGGCGTGACGATCTGTTTCGAGCCGCTGCCGGCGGAAGACACGAACTTCATCAACACCGCCGAGGAGGCCGTGCGTTTCACGCGCCAGCTTTCGTCGCCGAATTTCAAGGTCATCCTCGACGTGCGCGCGATGAGCCACGAGGCCAAACCGATCCCGCAGATCCTGAGGGAGAGCCGGGGCGAGTTCGCCTACGTGCACGCGAACGACAAGAACCTCAAGGGCCCCGGCTTCGGCGCGGTGGACTTCGCGCCGATCGCGGAGGCCCTGCGCGAAGTCGGCTACGACGGCACGGTGTCGGTCGAGGTGTTCAATTTCGACGAAGGCCCTGAGGTCATCGCGACGAAGAGCCTGGAGTATTTGCGGCGGGTGTTCGCGTAACGCGTCGCGCTTTGGAGTGCGGCGCCGTGTCCTGCTCCTTACGCGGATCTCGTGGGCGCAATCTGAAGCGCCAACGGCGCGGGCTATTTCCAGCCTGGACCATCGGCCCAGGAAATGAATGAAAGAGAGGTATGAGGGCTGAAAGTCCGATCCAATGAGTCGGGCTTTCAGTCCTCGTATTTCTCTCTGCACAAAAACCTGGGCCGCTGGCCCAGGCTGGAAATGAAACGGGCCTTCGGCCCTCCGGCGACAAGCCGCGCGGAGATTCGTGTAATTCCAATTTGCTTTCAAGATGAGCCGAATTGTAGCGGAACGGCTTCCCGTTCCGGATGGGAGCCGAAGCGGCTCCGCTACGAAATCAATCTCACCTTGAAAGCAATCTGGAATAAGGAGCAGGCCGTGTCGGCATGTCGGCGCACTCCAACGCCAACCAGCACGGGCAGGCTACCCGTGCTGCGTCGGGCGGCCAGTTCGTCATTTGGCGTGCGTCGACGCGCCGCCTTGTCCAAGGTCACGCCCGTCGTCGCTACCCCCGCGCGTGGCCCTCATGCGCCGTCGACTTCCTCCCCATGCAGCCATCCCTATGTTTCGTTCTGCTCGGCTTGGTGTCAGCGCTCTCCGCCGCGGACTCCGCGAAGAAGCCAAACGTCCTGCTGATCGTGGCCGACGATCTGAATACCCGCCTCGGCTGCTACGGCGCGGCGGAGGCGAAGACGCCCCATATCGATCGGTTGGCGGCGCGCGGCATGCGCTTCGATCGCGCCTACTGCAATTATCCGGTCTGCAATGTGTCGCGCACTTCGTTTCTGAGCGGACGCTACCCGGAGGTCACGGGCGTCTTGAACAACGCCACGAATCCGCGCATCCGGCTCGGCCCCGATTTTCAGTTTCTCCCGGAGTATTTTCGCGCGCAGGGCTACTTCACCGCCGGCTGCGGCAAGATCGCGCACGGAGGCTTCAACAGCGTCGTGAAATGGGATTACTATTCCGAACCACAACGCGGCATCGACGGCGACGAAGAGGATCGCGCGCAGCGCCAGAAAACCAAATCAGCCGCGAAGAAAGGCGGCAAAAAAGGAAAGGCAGCTGCCGTCGCCGACGGAAACGCGGCGGCGAACGATCCGTTTCCGTGGCAGGCGACAACCAACCCGGATGCGCAAGAACCCGACGGCCAGGTCGCGCGGCGGCTGCTCAAGTTTTTCGGCGAAAAGCGCGACCAGCCGTTTTTCATCGCGGCGGGCTTCCACAAGCCGCACGTGCCGCACACCGCGCCGCAGAAATATTTTGATCTGCATGATCCGGCGAAAATGCCCGTGCCGCCGGAGCCGGCGGGCCACGAAAAAGGCATTCCCGCGATCGCCCGCGCGCCGCGCTCGGTGGACGGTCTGTCTCTCGATCAACGTCGCGCGATTATCCAACACTACTACGCGGCGACGTCGTTCATGGACGCGCAGGTCGGTCTGCTGCTCGATGAGATGGACCGTCTGAAGCTCTGGGACTCGACGGTGGTCGTGTTCATGGGCGATCATGGCTGGCACCTCGGCGAGCACGGCGGCTTTTACGCGAAGATGAGCTTGATGGATGAATCGGCGCGGGCGCCGTTCGTCGTCGTGGCGCCAGGAGTGAAACCGGGCACCGCGACCAGCGCGGTGGCCGAGTATGTCGATCTGTTTCCCACGCTGGCTGAGCTGACGGGCCGTGCGGCGCCGGCCGGATTGCAGGGCGCCAGTCTGGTTCCGGTGCTCAAGAATTCCGGACAGCGAGTTCGAGATCACGCATATACCATTGTGACGCGCGGTGCGGACAAGATGGGGCGGGCGCTGCACGGGCCGAAGTTCACCTACCTCGAATGGCCGGATGGCGCGCAACAACTCTACGACGCGGTGACCGATCCGCACGAATATCAGAATCTCGCCGCGAAGCCCGAGCATGCCTCGACGCTCGCGACGATGAAGACGCGGCTGGCGAAGCGACGCGCAGAGGTGGTCGCCCACGATGTTGCCGCGGCCCGGGCTCAGCCATGAAGTTCACTCAAATCCATCTCTTTTTCGCGGCGCTTTTTCTCACGGGGGCCGGGCTGCAAGCCGCCGACCGCGCGAAGCCCAACATCCTCTTCATCGCCGTCGATGATCTCAATGACTGGGCGGGCTGCCTGGGCGGGAACCCTCAGGCGCGCACGCCGAATCTCGATCGGTTGGCCGCTGCGGGCACCGTCTTCACCAACGCGCAGTGCCCCGCGCCGTGGTGCAACCCTTCGCGCACCGCCTTGCTCACCGGACTGCGGCCCTCTACGACCGGTATTTATCACCACCAGCATATCCCGTGGCGGAGCGCGGAGCTCCTCAAGGATGCGATCACGCTGCCGCAGTATTTTCGCGCGAACGGCTACGCTGTCACCGGCGCGGGAAAAATTTTTCACCACGCGAATCCCGCGCAGGATCCGCGGTCGTGGGACAGCTACTGGCCCTCGCAGGAGCGCTGCATGCCGCGCGACGCGCCGCCGGCGGGCACGCGGCCGTTTTGCGGGGCCGTGATTCGCGATGGCGAGATCGACTGGGCGCCGCTTGACCGGCCCAAGGAGCAGATGGCCGACTGGCAGGTGGCGACGCACGTGGCCGCGCAGCTCAAACAGGCGGGTGACAAACCGTTTTTCCTCGGCTGCGGTTTCTTCCGGCCGCACCTGCCTTGGTTCGCGCCGCGCGAGTATTTCGAAAAATTCCCGCTCGATCAGATCGAGCTGCCGCGCGTGCGCGCCGACGACCTCGACGATGTTTCGCCAGCGGCGCGGAAAGCGGTGCGGGCGGGGGGCGCGTTTGCGGAAATTCAGAAAGCCGGGCTCTGGCGCAACGCCGTGCAGGCGTATCTCGCGTGCATGAGTTTTTCCGACGACTGCCTGGGCGTTGTGCTCCGCGCGCTCGACGAGAGCCCGCACCGCGACAACACGATCGTCGTGCTCTGGAGCGATCACGGCTGGCACCTCGGCGAAAAGGAACACTGGGAAAAGGTCACGCTCTGGGAGCGCTCCGCGAAATCAGTTTTCGTGCTGCGCGCGCCTGGCATCGCGCCCGGTCGCAGTCACGCTCCCGTCAATCTGCTCGATATCTACCCGACGCTGCTCGAACTCGCGGGCTTCCCCGCGAAAACTGGCTTGGAAGGCGACAGCCTCGTGCCGTGGCTGCGCGAGCCGAACCGCAGCCGCGAACGCCCTTCGCTGACGACGCACGGGCGCAACAATCATTCGCTGCGCAGCGGGCGCTGGCGGTTTATTCGCTACGCCAACGGCGACGAGGAGCTTTACGACCATTGGTCGGACCCCAACGAGTGGACCAACGTCGCCGCCCAGCCGCAGTATGCGCCGGTGAAGAAGGAGCTCGCGGCGTGGTTTCCGAAAGTGAATGCGCCGCCGCTCATGGATGAGAAGGCGGTCAAGACGGGTCGCGATGCACTGGTGCATCTCATCGGTTCGCCGGCCGAGGTGAAATAATTTCCGCACGATTCCACCGCAATACCATGAACTCATTTGTGAACTTCGACCGCGCCGTCGCGCAGGTGCTTGATATCAATCTGGGCGTAGGCTCGTCCCTCTGCAGCGATCGAGGTCGGCCAACCAAACCTTTAAACGCGGAGCTCGCGGAGAGCGCGGAGGAGCAGGGCCGCTTGGCTTTCGACTCCGCGCGCTCCGCGCTCTGCGCGTTTAACGCTGCTCCGTGGCTCCATCTTGGTGAAAAGCTCGTGGCCGCCATTTCCGACCATCCGACCTCACCGACGCGGCCTGACCGTATTCGCGCACGAACTTATGCAAGAACTGACAGCCCCGCTCGGGAGCGCCGGGAATGGCTGTGGTCCTCTCCCGCGAATCGCCCGCCTCTCCCGAGGCGGGCTGCGGGCGGGCAAGGAAGTTGGTTCGGGCGCGTGGCAATGGTCGTCGCGCTGCTCATTGGCGGAGTTTCTTCGGTTGGCGCAGCGCCGCCGCCGGATTCCGCCGCCGCGCGCAAACTGCAGGAGCGCCTCCGCAAGTTCCCGGAAGCCGACGCAAATGGTGACGGCGTTTTGACCGAGCAGGAGGCGCGAGCTCACCAAAAGTCGGTCAAGAAAGGCAAGGCGACCAAAGCGGAGGTGACCGACGCGAAGCCGGCGGGCGCACCGGCTTTCGCCGACATCTCTTACGGTCCGCACGCGCGCAACGTGCTCGACCTCTGGCGGGCGAAGTCGGATCGGCCCACGCCGGTGCTCGTGTTTTTCCACGGCGGCTCGTTCAAGGCGGGCGACAAAGCCAATGTCCTCGCCCGGCCAATTTTCGAGGAATGCCTGAAGGCGGGAATCTCGGTCGTTTCAGCGAATTATCGGTTCAGCACCGATGCGCCGTTCCCGGCGCAGATGCACGACGGCGCGCGCGCCGTGCAGTTCGTGCGTTCAAAAGCGCAGGAGTGGAACATCGACCCGGCGCGCTTTGCGGTGAGCGGTAGCTCCGCGGGAGCCACGCTGGCCTTGTGGATCGCGTTGCACGACGATCTCGCGGATGCGGCGAGCGCGGATCTCGTCGCGCGGCAATCCACGCGCGTGGTCTGCGCGAGCCCGCACAACGGCACCGCGGGACTCGACCCGGACTACTTCAAGCGACACGCCGGCGTGACCAAGCTCGGCGCGGCGCTCTACCAGTTGTTCGGCACGACTTCGGCGGCGGAGCTCAACACGCCGGACAAACGTGCGTTGGTGCGCGAGGCGGCGCCGCTGAATCACGCCACGCCAAATGATCCGCCGCTGTTCCTCACCTACGCGGGCGATCCCGCGGAGGCGCCGTTCAAGGCGGACGCGGCCCAGAACGCGTGGATTCACCACGTAAGTCTCGGGATGCCGCTGAAAACGCGCTACGATCAGCTTGGGCTGGAATGCGTGATATATTACAAGTCAAAGCCGCCACCGGCCGCGGCGGAAATCGATTTTTTGAGAAAGCATCTCTTGCGCTGGTAGCACGATGAATCGGGACAACGACATCGTGCCGAAGCGGTAGGATCGGCTCCGGGGTGGCGCGGCTTGACCCCAAGCCGCTTGGTAGCGGAGCCGCTGCCGGCTCCGACGGAACGGGAAGCCGTTCCGCTACGAGTTCAGGCCAGCGGCTCGGGGACAAGCCGCTCCACTTCCCAACCCCCGCCTCTACGCGATCACTTTCTTGATCACATTCCCCGCCACATCAGTGAGCCGCTCGTTGCGGCCGTTGTGGCGGTAGGTGAGTCGCGTGTGATCGAGCCCGAGGAGGTGCAGGATCGTGGCGTGGATGTCGTGGACGTGCGCCTTCTCCGACTCCGCGCGCAGGCCCACGGCGTCGGTCGAGCCGATCACCTGGCCGCCTTTCACGCCGCCGCCGGCGAGCCACATCGAGAAGCCGTGCGGGTTGTGGTCGCGGCCGTTCGAGCCCTCGCTCATCGGCATCCGGCCGAACTCGCCGCCCCAGATGACGAGCGTGGAATCGAGCAGCCCGCGTGACTTCAGATCCTGCAACAAACCCGCGACCGGCCGATCGCTCTGGGCACAGAGTTTCGAGTGGTTGCCCTCCATGTCGGAGTGGCCGTCCCAGCCGAGCGTGTCACCGCAGTAGAGCTGCACGAAACGCACGCCGCGCTCCAGCATCCGGCGCGCGAGCAGGCAGCGCAGGCCGAACTCCTCGGTGATCTTCTGATCCAGGCCGTAGAGTTTCTTGGTCGCGTCGGACTCCTTGGAAATGTCCACGACCTCCGGCGCGTGTTGCTGCATGCGGAACGCCAGCTCGTAAGCGGCGATGCGCGCGGCGAGTTCGGAGTCCTCGTCGCCGGGGGCGAGGTTCTCCCGGTTGAGCTGGTTGATGAGGTCGACCGTCGCCTGCTGCTGGCCGGCGCTGACGCCCTTGGGCGTATTCAGATTCAGGATAGGTGTCTCTCCGCCGCGGAGGATCGTGCCCTGGTAGGCGGCGGGCATGTAGCCGTTGCTCCAGGCGGGAGCGCCGCCCTTCACCCAGCCGGAGGGATCGGGCATGACGACGAAGGCCGGCATGTTCTGGTTCTCGGTGCCGAGCCCGTAGGTGGCCCACGCGCCGAGGCTCGGCCGGCCCATCAGAATCGAGCCGGTGTTCATCTGGTAGACCGACTCGGGATGCGTGACGCTGTCGCCGTGGCAACCGCGCAGCAGGCAGAGATCGTCGGCGCACGCCGCGATATTCGGCAGGAAGTCGGAGACCTCCATGCCGCACTGGCCGCGGGGTTTGAACTCGCGCAGCGGCGCGAGCAGCTTGTTCTTCGCGACGGCGCGGCGGGTCTTGAACGTGCCGAACGATTCCGGAATCGGCTGGCCCGCGAGCCGGATGAGCTCCGGCTTCGGATCGAAGAGGTCCACGTGGCTCGGGCCGCCGGACATGAAGAGGAAGATCACGCGCTTCGCCTTGGCGGCGAAGTGCGGGGCTTTCGACGCGAACGGATTCGGCAGTCCGCCCCCGGCGGGCGCGCGCGCGGGGGCCGCGAGCAGGCCGTCGCGGTCGAGCAGCGAGGCAAGGGCGAGCATGCCGAAGCCGCCGCCGGCATGGCGGAGGAATTGCCGGCGCGAGGAGAGATGGCCGAAGGCGGCGCTGGGTCCGCAGCAGGTGCTCATGGGGGAAATGGGATGGAGGGGGAGCGCGTTGTCCCCAACGCGCTTTGTAGCGGAGCCGCTTCCGGCTCCGACGGAACGGAAGCCGTTCCGCTACGAATTGGCTCAGTCCGCATAGACGAACGCGTTCAGGTTGAACAACGCGCGGCAGAGTTCGCGCAGCGGCGAGTGCGCGAGAAAAGCCTGCGCGAGCGCAAACTCCTTCGCGCTGGGAGCGCGACCGAGGATGGTGCGATAGGCGAGGGTGATCCGGGCGTCGGTGGAACCGGCGGCGCTCGTCATGCGTTCGGCAGTCTTCGCGGCGGCGCCGAGGACTTCGTCGGCGTTCAACAGCGTGAGCGATTGCGGCGCGGTCGTGCTGCGTTCGCGGACGGAGCAACTCAGGTTGTTGTCGGGTGCATCGAAGACTTCGAGGAAGGGAAACCGGAGATTGCGCCGCGCGAAGATGTAGATGCTCCGGCGCGAGTCGTCGCGCGGATTGGCGTTGGTGGTCCAGCCTTTCGCGCCTTCGTAGAGCTCCGCCGGAATCGGCGGATAGACGCCCGGACCGCCGAGCTTGGGATTCAACTCGCCGCTGATCGCCAGCAGGCTGTCGCGGATCACTTCGCCCTCGAGGCGCAGCCGGTTCATCCGCGAGTAGTCGGTGGCAATCAGTGCGGAAGAGTAATCAGTAATCGGTGCTGACTTCCGATTGCTGATTGCAGACGTCTGCTGATACGTCGCCGAGCGCAGCATGAGCCGGTGCATCGCCTTCACGCTCCACCCCTGGGCGACGAACTCCGCGGCGAGCCAGTCGAGCAGTGCGGGATGCGTGGGTTTCTGGCCGTGCGTGCCGAAGTCGCTCGTCGACGCCACGAGCCCGCGGCCGAAATGATGCTGCCATATCCGGTTTACCATGACGCGGGCGGTGAGAGGATTTGCCGGCGAGGCGATCCACTCGGCGAGCGCGGCGCGCTGGTTTGAGCCGGGGTCCGCGACCGTCCCTGGTTGCTCGGTTGAAATGCGACCGGCGGCGGTCGCGGTCCCAGTCAGGACTTCCGGAAATCCCGGCGTCACCTCCGCCGTCGGCTGGTTATATTCGCCGCGATGGAGGACGTGAGTCTTCACCGGCGGGCCGTTCTGCAATGCGAGCGACGCCGGGAGCGGCTTCGGCTTGGGAAACGGTTTCAACTCCTCCTGCAGCCGGGCGTGGCGCTCCTTGTCGGGTTTCTTCATCGCGGCGAGCAGTTCCTTGGGCGGAACGGTCACGAGGTGCGCGGTTTCGAGGACCAGATTCTCCTGCTCGGTGCTGCGCTCGGCCTTCGGCACCTGGTGGGCGGCCTGTGCCTCGGGTGAGAGCTTGGCGAGTTTGCGCGCGAAGATCGCGGCGCGATGGGGCGCCTCCAGCGTGGCGATCTGCTCCTGCAGTTCCCGGGTCTGCTCATTGTAGTGCGCGAACGCCTTTTCGTGGGCGGCGCGCTCGACGGCGGTCGGAACCGGCAGGTCCGGGCGGAATTTCGCCGGCGCGAAGAACGCCTGCAGGGAGTAGTAGTCGCGTTGGGAAATCGGCTCGAACTTGTGATCGTGGCAGCGCGCGCAGCCCAGGGTGAGGCCGAGAAAGCCGAGCGCGGTGGTGTCGGTCATGTCGTTGAGGCTGTTGCGACGCCGTTGCACCTGATCGGCGGAGTCGACCATGTCCGGACCGAGCAGGTTGAACGCTGTCGCGATCAACGCGTCGGGCTCGTTCGGATACAGTTCGTCACCCGCGACCTGCTCGCGGATGAAGCGGTCGTAGGGCTTGTCGGTGTTGAAGGCGCGCACCACGTAGTCGCGGTAACGCCAGGCGTGCGGGCGCACGGCGTCGTGCTCGAAACCGTCGCTCTCCGCGAAGCGCGCGAGGTCCAGCCAGTGGCGGCCCCAGCGCTCGCCGTAGTGCGGCGACGCGAGCAGCCGATCGACGAGCTTTTCGTAGGCCTGCGGCGCGGGATCGCGCACGAAGGCGTCGATCTCGGCCGGCGTCGGCGGCAGGCCGATCAGGTCGAGAGTCACGCGCCGGATCAGGATCTCGCGACTCGCGGGCGCCGCCGGGGTGAGGGTGTTGGCCTCGATGCCGGCAAGAATGAATCGATCGAGGGGCGAGCGGACCCACGCGGCGTTTCGCACGGCCGGCGGTTCCGGGCGACGCACCGGTTGAAACGCCCAATGCGCGCGATCCGCCGCGTTGATCGCGAAGCCGGTTTTCGCCGGGGCCGCACCGGCGGCTTTGTCGAGCGGCCGGGCGTAAGGCACGCCGGCGGCAATCCACGCGGCGAACGCGCCGATCGCGTCCGGTGGCAGTTTGTCCTCCTTGTGCGGCATGCCCGGCTCCTCCTCGTGCGTGAGCATCCGGTAGAGGAGACTTTTCGGCGGATCGGCGAGCGCGACTGCGGGACCGCTCTCACCGCCGCGGAGGAGTGCCTCGCGGGTCACGAGGTCGAGGCCCGCCTTGGTCTTCTCGCCGCCGTGGCAGCGGACGCAGTGTTGCTCGAGCAGGTTGAGCACGCTGCCGGGATGGTCCGCGGACAGGTTCGACTGCGCGACCGCCGGAAGCGCGCACGCGAGTAGAAAGGCTGAGCGGAGAACAAGTGTGACGCGCGGGGGCGACATCCGGGGTGGGGGTGCGGGTAGCCTCGACCGGCTTTGCGCGAAAATCAACGCGCGGATTTGGGTGGGCAAATTGGCGGTGGAGCGGCTTGACTCCAAGCCCCTGGATTGAAGTTCGTAGCGGAGCGGCTTCCCGCTCCGTCGGAAGCGAAGCGCTTCCGCTACAAAACGGCGGTTCCCGCTCCGTCGGAAGCGAAGCGCTTCCGCTACAAAACGGCTTGGGGTCAAGCCGGTCCACCATCGGCGGCTCCAGTGTTATAGGACCGCAATGCGATACAAGGAGGCGTCCGCGGTGAAGTCGTGTTTTCCTTTCACCGAGTTCACGCCCTGCCGCGCCAAATGCACTACGACCTCGCGGGTCTCGCGGTCCTCGCGGGCGTGGAAATTCGAAAGCGCAAGAAACTCGCTGTCCCCCGGCCCGCGGTCGTCGAGGGCGACGATCGACTCGCGCCGGAGCGCGCCGGTGCGGCGTTCGATCTCGCCAATCACCAGCGGATAGCGCGGGCCGTTGCCGGTGGGGTTCTGCGGTGAGATGTTGCCAATCCAGAACAATCGTCCGCTGGAGTGCGCAAGGAGTTGCGAACACGAGCTCGGGGAATGAAACGCCGTGCCGTCCGTGTAGATCCAGTGTGCCGGCGTGGTCCAGGTCCGACCCGCGTCGGAGGAAAACGAAACCCAGCGCGCGCCAAAAAGCGCCGGCTTCCGATCGTTCGATCCGCGCAGGACCATGATGAGCCGGCCATCGGCGAGCGGGGCGATGGTCGGTTCGATCATCCCGCGGGTGGAAAGCGCGGGGTCCACGGCGATCGGTGCTGACATTTCCCAAACGAGTTCTTTCCCCGCGCCCCAACGGCCGCGCAGGACGGCGGCGTGCGTGTAGGTGTAGCCGCCGGCGGGATTGTGGAGCTTTCCATCGGCGCCCAACGGCGCGATTTGGATCGGGAGAAGGATCGTGCCATCGGCCAGCGCGATCGGGACGCACGTCTGGTCGCCGATGTAGGCGCAGTTCTTTCCCGACCAAACCCCCGGGAGCGGGTGCGCGGCGGAATACGTTTCACCCGCGTGGATCAAGGGAGTCTCGTGGTGCCAGATGCGGCCGCCATCGTCGGACAGCGCCGTGTGAATCGTCCACCCACGCAGGCGCGCGAGCGGATGATCGTCGGGGAAGAGCCCCTCGATCCGAAATGCGATCAGCACGCCGGTGGAGGGATCGACCAGATGCACCGACGCGAGGCGGCGGAACATGCCGCCCGGGCGTTTCTCTGCGGTCATGATCTCCTCCGCTTCGCTCCAGGTGCGTCCATGATCGCGCGAGAAGCGCCGGAACGCGTGGTTGGTGGTATCCGACTGCGTCAGATAACTGTGGCGTGACATGAGTTCGCCGCCGCTCGGCCGGGTATAGTAACTCGCCGCCAACACGGTGACTCCCGTGCGGGGCGATCGGAGAAACAGTTCGCGCCGCACCCGAAACACCGGTCGGGCCTCCGCGCCGCCCGCCTTGGCGCCGAGCGCGCCGGCGGCCGCGAGCGTGGCGACGGCACGCAGGAAGGAGCGGCGGCCGGCGGGTATCGACGCGGAAAGGGAGGCCATGCCGACACGTTCGAGAGGCGCGGCGAGGAAATCAACGTGACATTGCGCGCGAAACGGGAACCCCGCTCCGGCGCAGCGGACTCTGGTGCTGCATGAGTTTCTATCCCGCCGAGATTGTCTGCGTCGACGACAAGGCCGCGATCGCCCGCATCGATGCGACCGGCAAGCAGATCGTTTTTTCGCACGACGCCCACAACGCCGTGGCCCCCGAAGTGCGCAAGGTCGGGGCGAAGGGCTACATTTCGTTTCCGAAAGCGCCGCCGGTCTTCACCACCGAGATCGCCGCGTAGCGCGCACTGCGCCCTCGGTGGCCTCGGCCGAGACCCGACCACGCGAGCGGAACCCGACCACGCGAGCGGAACCCGACCACGCG
>Ga0163144_10005456_pt1 | contig 28235 bp, 23 predicted proteins | sample OliLak19BULKMAT1_FD_123175 | JGI IMG/M metagenome (GOLD analysis project Ga0163144, IMG submission 123175) | Freshwater microbial mat bacterial communities from Lake Vanda, McMurdo Dry Valleys, Antarctica - Oligotrophic Lake LV.19.BULKMAT1 | ecosystem: Environmental > Aquatic > Freshwater >... | reverse complement strand
GGCCGACGCGGCCCTCCAGTCGGGCAGGAACAATCGCGGCGGCCTCCGTTGCCCGCGAGTTCTTCAGAAGGACAATTTGAGAGCTAGCTGTACATTGCGCGGATCGAGCGTTGAGGCAACGCGACCGAAGTTGGCGCTGCTCAAGTCGATATTGGGTGCCGTGAAGTTCGTTTTGTTGAAGAGGTTGTAAAACTCTCCGCGAAACTGCAGTCTCGCGCCCTCTTTGAAGGGCATCGCGAAACTTTTGGCAAGGATGAAATTGGTCTGGTAGAGTGGGAATCCGTTGACGACGTTGCGTCCGAGGGTTCCGAACGGAGCTGTCACCGTAGGGATCGCAACGGCCGCTCGGTTGAAGTAGGCGAGGTGGCGATCTTGCGTGACGCTCGATTTCACATCGCCACCGACATAGTTGGGGCGAAGCGCAACGTTGCCGAGAAAATCCGGCTGGCCGTCGGAAAGGATTCCCGAGGCATCCGGATAGCGAAGGTTCAACGGCTGGCCGCTGAAGAGGCTGACAATGGAAGAGGCTTGCCATCCACCAACGATTGCGTCGAGGGCACCCGGCATATCTTTGCCAAAGCGACGGCCTTTGCCGAAGGGCATTTCATAGACGAACGATGTCGTGTTGTTGTAGCGCTGATCGAAGCTCGAGGGACCGCGGTCGTTCAGCGGATTGCGGATGTCCTGCGGATTGGGCGAGCCGCCGTTGGTGGTTTCGAGCACCTGGCCAACGTTGTCGATCGCTTTCGAATACGTGAACGCATTGATGAGCGTGAGATCGCGCCCGCGATGTTCGAACTTCAACTGCAGCGAATTGTAGTTGGAAAAGCCGGTAGGCAGAACGCCGGTGATGTTGTTGAAGCCCTGGAAGGGGCGGCGGGCCAGCAAGGTTCCGAGCGTCGTCAATCCGCGGCCGATTTCATCTTGGGTGATCGGGCGTGCCTGGTTGAAATCACCGAGAATCGGCAGGCGGCTTCCTTTGTTGCCGACGTAGGCGACATCGAGCACGGTGTCTTTGAAGAGGGTGCGCTGAATGGTGAAGTGCCAGTTCTGGATGTAGCCCCAGGGGGTTTCGCGATCCATGTAGAGAATCACGTTCGAAGGCAGGCTGGCGGGATATCCGGCTTCTCTACTGCGGAAACAGCCGAGATAGTTGCTGCCAGTGCAGGCCGTGCCGAGATTCGCGGGGCTGTTGGTGGTGGAAAAACGGGTGACGAAAGGGGCATTGGTGTTGAGCAGTTCCGCGGACGCCATTCGGTTCCAGAAGTTCCAACCGAAGGCGTAGCCACCGCGGAGAACCGTCTTCGAGTTCAACTGATACGCGGCACCGATGCGCGGAGCGAAGTTGTTCTTAGGTGTGCGCTGTAGTGAGCGATCGTCATCGGAGGCGACAACGAGAGCGTTTTTCGAGGGATCGAAGTTCGCAAGCTTATTGTCAGCATCGTACACCGGAGTCATGACGTCGTAGCGCAGACCCATGTTCAGAGTCAGCTTCGAGGTGGCTTTGAAGTCGTCCTGGACGTAGAAGAAATTGCCGCGCTGACGGACTTTGGCCTGCACTTGGGTCGCGAGCTGGTACGAGCTGCGTGCGCCGAAGAGAAAGTCAGCGAGGTGATACCACGAGTTGTTTGTACCAGTGGGAACGCCGGTGGTTGGACGCGAGAATGCGCCGCCGAATGCGTCAATGCCGTAAAGCGGATTGGTGTCATCGACAGTGATGTTCAGGCCCAGCCATTCGTATCCGGTCTTCAGGCTGTGGCGGCCGAGCAACTTCGTGTAATTCAAACGGGAGTTGATCGTTGTGGGAAACTGCGCCTGCGGATTGGTCGATTGGCGTCCGTAGCGGGGAAAACCGACGATATCCTGGGGCGTGATGCCACCGCGGACTCCGTCTCCGGTGGGCAGCCCTGTAATGCCGAAGAGTTCCTGCATCGAAGGTCCGTTGACAGAGGCGGGGCGACGATCCATGCCAAGGCGTGTGACGGAGAAGCGGTATTCGAGGACTTCGCTCGAGGACTTGGACCAGGTAAGGCCCGCAGTTCCACCTTGGTTGTAGGTATCGAGAAAGCCGAGATTGTTGCCGCCGGCGGGTCCGGGGATGAGCGCGGGTCCGAAGATTTGCTGCGCACGCTGTGCGTAGCGGAAGAAGCCCAGTAGCTTCTGCGTGTACTGATGATCGACCTTGATTGCGCCTTTGTTTTCGTCGAGTCGATTGACGTCGAAATTTCCGAAGTTGTTGGCGATGCCGAGATTGTTCACGGCAATGCCCGGAGCCGTGCGGTTGGCCTGCGGCAGGTTATCCATAACGAAGCGTGCGAGCTTCGTCATCGGCACGGGTGATCCAGCGGCAATGACCGTTCCAGCGGCGACGCTGCGTCCCGCTGCATCTGTGAAGGCGATCGGCACGCGGACATCGACAGGCAGCACGCCTTGGCGCATCTGCACGTTCGGAACCGAGCTCAATCCAAATGGATTCAAGCGCCAGCGCGAACCTTCGAAATCGGCGAAGAAGAAGGTGCGCTCCTTGACGATAGGTCCGCCAAAGGTGAAGCCGAACTGATTGCGATTCGTGGGCGGCTTGCGGTTGTCGACTGGCTTGAAAAAGCCGGTGGCATTCATCTTGGTGTTCTGCAGAAAGTTCCAGGCGCTACCGTGAAACTGATTGGTGCCGCTGCGCGAGGCCACGTTCATCACCGCTCCGCCGGAGCGTCCGAACTCGGCGGAATAGGCGTTGACCGTCATGCGGAACTCGGCCACCGAATCGGGCGAAGGCTGGATCGCCTGATTCGAAAAGCCCTGATTGGTGGTGCCATAGAAGTTGTTGTCCACACCGTCAAGAATGAAGTTGTTGAAGACAGATCGCAGCCCATTGACGTTATATGCGCCTTCGCGGCGGAAGGCCACGGAGCCTTGGTTGCCGCTCTGCGACTCACGAACGCCGGGGCTGAGCAGCGCGAAGCTCGAGTAGGTACGTCCCAGAACCGGAAGTTCAGTGAGTTGCTTGGTTTGGATGACCTGACCTTTGGAGCTATTGTCGGTTTCGAGCAGTGGAGTTACTTCTGTGACCTGAATGGTTTCGGCCACCTGGCCGACTTGTAAAGTGAGATCGACACGCTGGCGGGCGTTGACGGTGAGAGTGACATTTTCCGCAACAGCCGTGGAGAATCCCTGCTTTTCTGCGGAGATTCGATAACTTCCGATCTTGAGCGTTGGAAAAACGTAGTCGCCATTGGCATCGGTTTGCGCGATGGCCGCGATGCCCGTGTTGTTGTTGCGAATGGTGATCTTGGTGTCGGCGATTGCGCCGGCTTTGATGTCGCGCACCGAGCCAAGGATCGATCCGGAATCGAATTGTGCGAGCGCGAGCGAGGCGGCGGCGCACAACAGAAGAAGATGTTTTTGCATGACGAGATATCCCTTGGCGTTAAGTTAACAACCCGTAATGACGACCGTATTACAGTCATGTCACGATTGGGTGCGAGGGTCTCCAGAAATGAGTCGGTTGGTTTCGTTCTATTCCGAAGACGGGAACGAAGGATCCTGCGATCCGCGCACTTTCATGATTTCCTGCGCCGCGCGCATGGGGTTGAGTTCGCCACGCAAGACGCGCTGGCGAATCGCCGCCGCGTGGCTCCGCGTCTGTTCATAGAGCATCGTGCGGATCGAGTCATCCATCCACGAAGCTCTTTGTTCCGCACGCTTCTGGTGAAAATAGCCGGATTCATGAGTGATTTGCCTGTAGCGCAGCACTTGGTTCCAAATGAGATCGATGTTCCCGCGCTGCAGTGCCGAACAAGTGACAACTTGGGGCGACCAGCCGCTGCTCAGGTTCGTACGCAAGTAGTGCAACGCGCTTTCGTACTGTTTGCGCGCCAGATTGGCGGCGGCGACATTGTCTCCGTCGGCTTTGTTGATGGCGATGAGATCGCACATTTCGACGATGCCGCGCTTGATACCCTGCAGTTCATCGCCCGCGTTGGCAAGCAGCAGTAGCAGAAAGAAGTCGGTCATCGAAGCGGCAGCGACTTCGGATTGGCCGACGCCAACGGTTTCCACCAGAATCGTATCGAAGCCCGCCGCCTCGCACAAAAGAATGGTTTCGCGGGTCTTTTGCTGCACTCCGCCCATGCTGCCGCCCGATGGCGATGGGCGAATGAACGCTTGAGGATGGGCACTGAGCCTGGCCATCCGCGTCTTATCGCCCATGATGCTTCCGCCCGAAATGGGGCTAGACGGATCGATCGCCAACACCGCAACATTGCTGTTTGCGGCTTCGATAGCGTGCAATCCAAAGGCTTCAATAAAAGTGCTTTTGCCCACCCCTGGAACACCCGTGATTCCAACGCGAATCGAATTGCCGGTCTCCGGCAGAATGCGATCGATGAGATCCATCGCCTGTTCGCGATCCTGCGGGCGCGTGCTTTCGATGAGTGTGATCGCACGGGCCAAGGCCGCGCGGTCGCGTGCGAGCAGGCGTTCGGCGATTTCATCGATCTTCATTTCGATTGCAGTTTGGCCAGAACATCTCGCGCTGCAAGCGGAATCGACGTACCTGGGCCGAAGACGCAGGCAACGCCGTTGGCATGCAGAAAATCGTAATCCTGGCGCGGAATCACTCCTCCGGCGACGACGAGGATATCGTTGCGGCCCTGTGCGGCAAGCTGTGTTACCAGTTCTGGCATGAGCGTCTTGTGCCCTCCTGCGAGGGTTGAGATACCGACGATGTGGACGTCGTTTTCGACGGCATGGCGCGCGACCTCTTCCGGCGTTTGGAACAGCGGACCGATATCGACATCGAAGCCGAGATCGGCAAATGCGGTGGCGATCACTTTTGCGCCGCGGTCGTGACCGTCCTGGCCCATCTTCGCAACGAGGATCCGAGGGCGGCGGCCTTCGGCTTCCGCAAAGGCTTGCGCTGCGAGCCTGGTCTTCTCGAACTCCACATCGGAACCGGATTCCGCACCGTAGACCCCGCTCACCGAGCGCACCGGCGCTTCATAGCGTCCCCATGCCTTTTCGATGGCGGTTGAGATTTCGCCCAGTGTGGCGCGGGCGCGGGCGGCATCCACAGAGAGTGCGAGCAGATTGCCTTCGCTGGTTTTGGCGCATGTGGTGAGAGCATCCAAACATTTTGTTACTTGTTCGTTGTCGCGCGTTTTTCGGACTTGGTCAAGCCTGGCGAGTTGATTGCGCCGTACGGCGGCGTTGTCGATCTCAAGCACCGGGATCTCTGTTTGCTCGGCGCTCTGGTACTTGTTCACACCGACGAGCACTTCGCGCCCGGAATCGATGCGGGCTTGACGGCGCGCTGCGGCCTCTTCGATGCGAAGTTTGGGCAGGCCCGCTTCGATCGCTTTCACCATGCCGCCCATCGCTTCGACTTCTTCGATCAGGTTCCAAGCTTTGGCCGCGATCTCTTGTGTCAGCCGTTCGACGTAGTGAGAACCTCCCCAGGGGTCAACCACGCTCGTGATGCGCGTTTCCTCTTGCAGATAGAGCTGTGTATTGCGCGCGATGCGGGCAGAGAAATCGGTGGGTAACGACATCGCTTCGTCGAGCGCGTTGGTGTGCAGCGATTGCGTTCCGCCCAACACAGCAGCCATCGCTTCGATGCAAGTGCGCATGACGTTGTTGTAAGGATCCTGCGCCGTAAGCGACCAGCCGGATGTCTGGCAGTGCGTTCGCAGCGCCATCGATTTAGGATTCTTTGGATCGAACCGTTTCACGATCTTCGACCACAGCAAGCGTGCCGCTCGAAGCTTGGCGATTTCCAGAAAGTGGTTCATGCCGATGCAGAAAAAGAACGAGATGCGCGGGGCGAAGGCGTCGATGTGGAGGCCGGAGGCGATGCCGCAGCGGAGGTATTCGAGTCCGTCGGCGAGCGTGTAGGCGAGTTCGATTTCGCAGGTCGCACCAGCTTCCTGTATGTGATAACCGCTGACGCTGATCGAGTTAAAGAGCGGCATATGGGCAGCGGTGAATTGGAAGAAATCCGCGATGATTCGCATCGATTCGTGCGGCGGATAGATGTAGGTATTGCGCACCATAAACTCTTTCAGAATGTCGTTCTGAATGGTTCCTGCCAGCTTTTCCCGCGAGACGCCTTGCTCTTCAGCGGCGACGATGTAGAAGGCCATGATAGGCAGCACGGCGCCGTTCATGGTCATCGAGACAGAGATTTGGTCAAGCGGAATCTGTTCGAAGAGGATCTTCATATCCTCAACGGAATCGATTGCAACGCCAGCTTTACCGACGTCGCCGACAACGCGCGGATTGTCGGAATCGTAGCCGCGGTGCGTGGCGAGATCGAAGGCGACAGAGACGCCTTGTTGCCCAGCCGCAAGATTGCGACGGTAGAAAGCGTTGGACTCTTCGGCAGTGGAAAAGCCAGCGTACTGGCGGATCGTCCATGGGCGCGTCGCGTACATGGTGGCATAGGGTCCGCGAAGAAAAGGCGGGATTCCGGCGGCGGAGGCGAAGTTCATTGTGAGATCCCCAGATGCCGATGCCAGGCTTTCAGCTTGTCGACGATGTTGGATTTGAGATTGACGAAATCGAAGGCTCCGACGGTTTCGGGACCCGCAACAATGAGAGGCAGATTTGTTTCGGCTGCGATGAGGGCAGGATACTCGGCATCGGCGGCACAGAGGACACCGAAATCCGCTGGCTCGGCAACTCTGAAGCCGCCCGAGTGGAAAACCGATCGCGCGAAATCGGCACGAGCCCGGCTCATTCTCACGTCTTGCCCGAGGATGATCCGAATCCGCGGTTGGCGTCCCGAACCTTCGGCAGCGACGCGCAGCTTTTCGAATGCTGTCGCAGCGCGGCCTTCGCTGACTTCGATTCCCGGGGGTGCAGTTTCATTGGGATCCGCATACTTCGTGACGCCGATCAGTTCGCGTCGACCTTCTGCTGGCGATGCGTCGCCGCGCCCAGCGTCGATGAGCTGTTGGGTCAGCGATTCGACATACCAGGATCCGGCGGCGGGATCGACGAGCCCGCCAAAGCCCGCTTCTTCGCGCAACAGCAACTGCGTATTCAAAGCGAGCTGTCGCGCCAACTCACTGCTTTCCTTTCCGCGCAATTCATCGAACCTTCGCACGACCAGCGCATCGCATCCACCGATGATCGCGGACATCGCGCAGGTCGTGGCACGCAGCAGATTCACATGTGGATCATAAATGGTTTGATGCACACGTCCGGTGATGGCGACGATGCGGATCGGCGCATCGAACAATCGACGCAGCGCGCGAAACTTGGCGATCTCTTCGAAATAGTGGGTATCGACGGGAACGAGAAAGGCTGTTGCACCACTGGCGAGAGCATCGCGCAACTGAACAACCGGAGCAGCGTCGGCGAGTTCGAACAGCCCGTCAGGCGCCGCTTCCAGGATTTCCCAATCTGCTGGCCGCCAAGGCTGCTTCGTGTCCACAGCGCTGTCCGGACCATGCATCATCTGCGCGAAGCGAGGTGAGTCTTTCGCAGCAACCGCTTCCCACTGTTCGCGCGTGACCTCTGGAAATTCATTGAACATGATGGGCAGGATCCTCGACAATTTCCATCAGATAGCCAAATGGCGTTTTCGGATGCACAAAGAAAACAGTCGTTCCGCGCGAGCCAGGCCTCGGGGCCGCATCGATCAATCGGAATCCATTGGCGGCCATGTGATCGTAAGCCACTTGCGCTGAGCGAACACGAAACGCCACATGTGCAAACCCGCCCTTGCCGTTGTTGCGTTCGAGCAACTTCTGCACAGGCGACTCGTCATTGAGCGGTTCCAGCAACTGAATCAGATTCGGACCCTCACCCACGCGCAGCAGAACTTCGCGCACCTGATCGCCGCCCAGTACATCTTCTCGATGCACTTCCACAAAGCCGAGCAACTGATAAGCTGCGACCTGTGCAGCCAATTCGCCGCGCGGAACGGCGAGGGCGACATGGTCGACAAAGAGGAACCCGGGAATGTCCATTCAACAACATTGTCTCCCGAACCGGTATCCTGAAGGTGATTCTGCATGCGTGGTCTCCGTTGGCTGATTCTCCTAGCAATCGTTGTGCTCGTCGGCTTTGTCGCCCGCACTTATCAAACGCGCACTGAAGACCAGACGCAGGTCGCCCCCAAACCCGCCTCCGTGCTACCCGACGGCGTCAGTATCCAGTCGGAAGAGTGGACGTTCACACAGTCTGAAAAAGGCCGCGAAAAGGCTCGCATGCGCGCGAAGAACTTTCGCCAAATGAAGGATTCCTCAAAGGTCGAACTCGAAGGCGTGACGCTGGAAATTCCGCACAAAGACGGCAAACAGTACGACCGCATCAAGACCGCAAAAGCCGAGTTCGATCAGAAGGCAGAGACGCTCTATGCCGACGGCGCGGTGGAGATTTTCATGGATGTGCCCGAAGGTGCTGAGCCAACCGGGCGCTTGATCAAGATTGTCACGTCGGGAGTTTGGTTTGAGCGTTCGGGCAAAGCGCACACGCAACGCGATGTGACTTTCGAATTCGACCGCGGCTCGGGCAAGAGCACGGGTGCGCTTTACGATACTTCCTTACGTGAACTTCATCTCAACAAGAATGTGGAACTCATCTGGAAAGGTGCGTCGAAGGATGCACTTCCGATGCGGATCGAGAGCGACAACGCGGTGTATCGCGAAACGGAGTCGATGGTCTATCTGCTGCCTTGGGCGAAGCTGCATCGTGGCGGGCTCGATATGGACGCCGGAGCGACCGTCGTCAAGCTCAAAGAAGGCCGCATCGACATCGTCGAAACGCAGAAGGCGAGGGGCGTGCAGGACGATCCAGGCAAGCGGAAACTTGAGTTCGGAGCCGATTCGCTAGTGATGAACATGACTCCCGAAGGTCAAGTGACCAAGATCACCGGGGATACGAAAGCGATGCTCGATTCGGTCACCAAGACTTCGCGTACCGCCGTGACTTGCGACAAAGTCGTGATGGATTTCGAGCCGGGCAAGAAGGAATCGACTCTCACCAAGGCATACGCGGGAGGCAAAGCGGTGCTGGTTTCCTCGCCATTGGTGAATGCGGGCGAGACTCGGGTGATCAAGAGCGAAGTGGTTGAACTATTCATGCGCGCAGGTGGCGAAGAGATCGACCGCGCAGAAACCGCTGCGCCGTCGTCATTGGAATTGATTCCCAACCGCGTGACGCAGCCGCATCGCTGGTTGGATGGCGAACGATTTCTGGTGCGTTACGGCAAAGAGAATCAGATCGATCACTTCGAAACGACGAAGGCCACGACACGTACGAAGCCTGCGCCAAAGCCGGGCGCGAAGAAACCCGAACCCTTCATCGTTACGTCGAGCCGTAGGCTCGAAGCGGAGTTCGATCCGAAATCAGGGCAGTTGGCGAAACTGCGTCAGAACGAGGATTTTCAATACGAAGCTGGCGATCGCAAGGCCCGGTCAGCGAAAGCGGACATGGATCAGGCGACTGAGATGATCTTGTTGACTGGCGCGGCGCGAGTGTGGGATCCGACAGGATCCACAACAGGCAATACGGTGCAGTTGAATCAAAAGACAGGCGAGTTCATCGCTGAGGGCAACGTGACATCCACACGACTGCCGGACAAGAAGCCGGGCAAGGCGACGACGGCGATGATGAGTCACGAGGATCCGACGCAGGCGACCGCGCGCAAGATGACGTCTCTCAACAATAACCGGATGATCCGCTATGAAGGCAACGCGGTGACGTGGCAGGGTTCGAATCGTGTAACGGCCGATCGCATTGAGATCGATCGCGAGAATGAAGTGCTGCGGGCGAATGGCAATGTGGTTTCGCAGTTCGCCGATCGCTCGGAAGATAAGAAGAAAAAGCCTGCGAACGCCAAGGCGAAACCGCCAGTGCAGACTGCGCCCGTGTTTACGATTGTGAAGGCTCCGGAACTGATCTATACGGAGGCGGATCGCGTGGCGCACTATCGCGAAGGCGCAGTATTGACGCGTCCGGGACTGAATGTGAAGGGGCAACAGATCCGCGCGTATCTCAACGATTCGTCGGAAGAGTCGTCGTTGAGCCGGGTGGTTGTGGATAGCAGCGTGGAGATCGTGCAATCGGCTGTGACTCCCCAGAAGCGTACGCGCACCGGCACATCCGAACATGCGGACTATTATCCGGATGAAGAGAAAATTGTGCTGCTCGGCGGCACGCCATTGTTGATCGACAGCATCAAGGGGCGCACCACGGGGCGAGAACTGATCTATTTTTCGGCGAACGAGAAGTTGATCGTGGACGGCGTGGAACAGAAACCCACAGAGAGCGTGATCAAGCGCAAGACCGCTAAGTAAGCTCGACTCGAACCGTCTCGATCTTCTTTGGATCGGACTCACCTAAGCCCAATGCACCGGCGATTTCGATATGTTCCGGCTGGCGGCGGACGAATCCCGGATCCACTGTTTCGGCAACGGATTTGTATCCACGCGCCAAGCGAGCCTTGTCCACTTCAGGTGCACAGATCGTGTCTAAAGCCACAGCATCGGTCGCAAAGTACATCGTGTGATGTTCGAAGACGTGCTTGTTCTCGCCGTAAGCCTTCACGCCCTGAGGACCATCGTGGTACATCGCCTTGATGCCATCGAGAATGTGCAGCACCGCTTTGTTGCGAATCGCGGGAATCGACACGGCGGCTGGAATGAATGCTCCACAAGCATTCAACGTGCGAGTGGAATGAGAGCGGAAGACATTGTTCACAAAGCCGTGTGACAGATTTTTGAGCGCGAGGGTGACGCCAGCGGACGCATGATCTTTGAGCAGCGGCACGTTGACGAGCTTTGAGACTTCCTGTGTGATGAACTTCGCGGCATGTGAGCGGCGATTGCGTGGATTTGTCATCGGATAGCCGGGCGTCGTCAAGGGAATGTCGAAGTAGTGATCGGGATCGTAGCCCTCGATGTCCATCTGAAACTCTTCGTAGCCTTCGGCCGCCCACATGATGCGGACGCCTTCTGGCAGCCACTTATCGAAGCCCGCGGTGAAGAATTCAGAGCGGTAACGGTCGTAAGCGACGATGTTCCTGCGAGGGATCCCGCAGGCTTCGAGGCCTGTAAAGATCTCGTTGAACACTTCGCGACTGCCAACAACAACGGGCCTGCCAACGGGATTGAACTTGACTCCGACAACATCGGTTTTGTCGAAGAATTGGCGCCAGGCGGACTGCCAGTCGGGGGCTCCCGTGAGTTCCATCATGCCGCGGCGGATCATGGCTTGGATGGGCTGCTGCTGAAAGGCACCTCCAACATGGGAACGTGGATTGCGCACGGCAACAACCTTGCCTTTATGGAGTCCTGGCATCGACAGCGGCGTGGCTGGCGTGCTGGAAACAACCTGGGCGTTCGAGATCAAGCCGAGTGTCGAAGCGGCAACACCGCTCGCAGTAAGCATGCGCAAGGTTTCTCGCCGTGTAAGAAGCATGTCCACATTGTACGAACTCGGACTGTTGATTTGTCGTACCATCGGTAGGAGATTTTCATGAGAGCATTCGTTCTTTCCGCCGTTGCGTTTGCCATCACAGGCTGTGTGCACGAGCCAACTGGCCCGATGGAGCGACTCTCAAAGAGTTTCGATCTGGACAAAAGCGAGATCGTGAAGGCCGAATTCCATATGGGGGTAGGCGAGTTGAAAGTGTCTGGAGGCTCGTCGAAACTTGCGGAGGTGATCTGCGAATTCAATGTACCTTCGTGGAAACCTTACATCGATTACTCGAGTACGGGCTTTCGCGGCACGCTCAAGATCGAACAGAAATCGACCTCAAAGGCTTCGTTCGGAGACGGCATGAAGAACCGCTGGGATATCAGAATGAACGACGCAGTGGCCACCGACTATGACTTCAAGTTCGGCGTTGGCGAGGCGGACATCAAGTTGGGATCGTCGAACATCCGCAGCCTGGAATTGAACATGGGTGTGGGTGAAGTGAAGATGGATCTGCGTGGAACACCCAAGAAAGACTACAGCGTCAACATCCGCGGCGGGGTCGGAGAGGCGACCATTTATCTTCCCAAGGACGTGGCGATCGTGGCGGATGCCAAAGGCGGTATTGGCGGCATCCATACGACTGGACTGAAGGAAGAAGGCGGACGCTACGTCAACGAGAATTACAAGAAGCACGCGCCGGTTACGATCCGCCTGGATATCAAAGGCGGCGTCGGAGCCATCAATATCTACGCCGAGTAACAGAATCGTGTCACTCTGAAAGGTAGCGATGTCTCGCTACTTTACACTCGACGAAGCGCAAAGCCTGATCCCTGAAATCGATGTTTCGATGGACTCGATTCTTGCATCCAAGAAGATCTTCGATGCGGCGAACGGCGAATTGCGACAGCTCAATTCACGGATCAACATGATGGGTGGCAGCATGATTCACCCGGGCGACATTTTGCGGATCCGCAGCCGCAAAGAGACGGCGGCCATCGCGATCAAAGAATCCTCAGAGAACTTGGAAGCGTATGGCTGCCAAGTGAAGGATCTCGACCTTGGCCTGGTAGATTTTCCGACGCTCTATCATGGGCAAGAAGTGCATCTGTGCTGGAAGAAGGGCGAGTCCGAGATCCAGTTTTGGCACGGACTTACGGAGGGCTATGAGGGCCGCAAACAGATTGACGATGAGTTCATCGCGAATCATCGTGGCGGCGTAAACTAGGCATACTCACGCGTTGGCGCACAACGACCATTTGTAGGCAGAATACAGAAGAAAAGCGGCCCCGAGAGGCCGCTTCGATGGTCACTTTTGAACCGATGGCTTACTGTCCGCCGCCGGCGCTCGACGCGGAACCTTTTGCAGCCGGGGGAGCCTGTTGCACCGGAACCTTGTAGTTGAAGAAGCCGATCATCATCTCTTCGAATGTCTGATCGCCCCAACGCACGGCCTTGGTGGGATCCGGATTGTACTTGTTGTTCGCCGAGTTGTCGTACCAAGCTGTTGCGTCGATCTTCGAACCTGCGGGAATGATGCGCGGTTCCGCAAGGATGTAGCTCAACTGCCAGTTGAAGTCGTACTTGGGAACATCGAGCAAATTCTCGGTGCGGCCATCGGGATACGTCAACACATACTTGAACGCTTTGCCGCGCAAGTGCATGTGCGGCGTGAGGTCGAGCAGAGTGACATCCTCGCGGAAGGTCCAGGAAGCCTTCACTTCATGATTGTCGGCACCGGGGGGAATCTGGAAGCGGAACTGCGTGGCACTGCCGGAATATGCGCGGTACTTAGGAGCGCTATCGCGGAACTTGAGTCCAAGCACCGAGCGATCGACGGCTTCTTTGCCATTCGATGTGTAGTGCACCTGGAATCGGAATTTCGAACCTGCTTTGACCAGGAATCCGGTTTCATTGTCGAAGACGATCGACGGAACACCGGGAGCGTAACCGATGAGCATGTCGCTGAACTGTTCGCCTGCGCGCGTCACGCGCTGGCCGCCTTCGAGCACGAACACCAGGATGTGATGAACCTGCGAGCGCTGCCCAGGGCGCACTTCTACAGACTGCACCCACTTGTCTTCGGTGAAACCCGGATCGACCGTATAGTATTTGTAGCTGATCACGCCTTCCGCGGGGATCTTAAAGTCGGCACCCGTGTCAACGGTAAAGTCCGGCTTGCCAATCACCCAACCGTCGGCAAACTCCGGCATCTTCGGCATGTCCTTCGCGTTGCCTTCGGGTGCGCCATCATCGGCCCACTTGGCGATGGTCTGCACCTGCTCGTCGGTCAAGCGGCGATTGTTGGAAAAGTGCTTCTGCGACGGATCCGCGTGCCAGGGAGGCATTGTGCGGGTGGTCGTCGAATTCTTGATTGCCTTGGCCCAAGGGCGGACTTCTTTGTAAGTCCGCAAAGCCATGGGGCCTGCTTCGCCGGGCCGGTGGCAACCGACGCAACGATCGAAAAGGATTGGCGCGACATCCTTCGAAAAGGTGGGGGTCGCACTATTGGCTGCAAACGCAGCGGTCATAAATACCAGGGCAAAGGCACAGTACTTCACGAGTCGTTCTCCAAGAAACCTGATTGAGGATCTGATCATTAGACTAGCGCGGCACGAGTACGGTTGCATACACCGTTGAGTTCGCGTCAACAGATTTCTGAGCAGCGGCCCGCTTCACTGCCACTTCTCGTCAAAGAATCCCGCGGCGGCGATGCGCCCCGGGCGTTTGCCGTCCGCTGGCGCGGTGACGTCGATTATTGCCCAGTCGGGCAGATGCGGATGCTGCCTGGCGTTGTTGAGATAGTCGAACTCGCGGAACGTGAATCCACTGTTAAGCACGACATATTTCGCAGGATTCAGAGGATTGGGGAGAATGAGTATGGGCATGTGGGTTGCCGCGTCGTAACTCTGGCCGCGATACTTGACAGCGGCTTCGGTCCACTCCACCGGCAGTTTAGCCGCTATCCTGGCCAGCACACGGTTGCTGCGTGGATCGCCCCACAGCACCAGATTCGACGACGCGATCTCCGCATCTGTGATTTCCGAATCTTTTTTGACCATCGCATCGCCGCGAAATTGCTTGCGCCATTCCCGAATTGCACGCGTCTGCTCGGCCGCGATGCGATCGCCGACGGCCTTCGACATCGGCGCATCGGAAGGCGTGACCATCACGAAACGGCTCATGAACGCGTCATCGACTGGCCCTTGCAAATCATGTTTCTTGCGAAGACCTTCGGGGATACCAAGCTTCCAAACGCCATTGGATTTCACAAACGAGACGCGCCAGGAGCGATCGGTCTTTGCCGGGGGCGAGGTCAGCATCCTACCGTCAATCGTCACGACCGGCTTAAAGGAAAGCGGATATGGAGCGCCGCCCGCTCCATAATCGAGTGTCAACGCGGATACGTTCGCGGTCTTCACGTCGATCCCTCCGTTGGCGAGCTTCGCGATCACGCGGGCTTGTTCCCAGTGCTGTTCGAGTCCATCGACAACGAGCCACTTCATGCGGTTGTACTTGAGCGAGTACGTTACAAAGCGGATCTCGGGCGGATAGGGATCGCGGCCAATAACGGCGAGAGCGTCAAGCCTTCGATCAATGTCCACCTTTGCATCCGGATGATAGCGATGCGGCGTATTCGGGCCGATGACATGCGTCATGTCCATGTCTTCTTTAGCGAGCGCCACCGCCATCGCATCGGCAGCCTGCTTCTGTCCATCGATCTCGCCAGAGTACGCCACCAAGGGCAAGTTGTAGAAGTTCAGGGCGTGATCGGTGGAATCATAGAGTCTCCAGAGCTTGCGCTGCCAGTCGGGAAAGTCGCTCGGCTTGAGCCGAAGAAATCCCGTGGTTTCCGAAAAACCCGCACCGGGCGCGGCGGCGGCCCATAAGCCGGGGTAGTGCGCCGCGAAGTGCCAAGCCGCGGCGCCGCCCATTGAGAATCCACGCACGAGGATGCGATTGTCGTCGATCGCGTAGTGCTTCTTGACATCCGCCAAGGCTTCGAAAAGATCTGCTTCGCCAGCGAATCGATTGGCATTGCAATAGCGACCATAAAGATGCAACACAAAAGTATCGCGCGGTGTGAATTCGCCGGCACGCTTCATACGCTCGTCGAGAAAATTAACTTCCGACAGCGTCTCGCCGCGGCCATGGAACCAGGTATCCAAACGCCACCGGCCTTTTCGGGTGGGCGTCCACGACGACGGGATCACGAGGCCGTAGGGTTGTACGCTGCCGTCGATGTTGGAAACATAGCCGCGGACGACGAGCCCGGATTGTGAGGCCCACGGCGCTTCGCCTTTTGCCAAGGCTTGCGCGCGATCCATACCGGCGCTTAGCAATGCCCGCGCTTTCACGAATTCATTGACGTTGAAGAATTCGTTGTGTTGCAGGGCAGTTCGTACGGCATCGCGAAAGATGCGGATATCCGTCGCGAGAGCATTTTTCTCCACCGGCTTCAGCGCGAGGTCAAGTTGAGCGATACCGGCTTCGAGCGCGGCACGTTCTTCGGGCGGAACCGCCACGCCGGGAGGCGGAATGGGACGATCCTGTTGTTGCGCGAACAGTAGGAAGAGAGCAAGAGAAAGCACCCTTGCATTCTATCCGCACTACCGATCGAAGCGGCGCATACTCTCGTCCCCGAGCGTCCAACCAAGCCTCCACATCGCTATCGATGCGATCGACGCTCAACAACCACGATCACCTGCATGTTCTTGGCCTGACGAACCACCTGCATCGCCAAATGCCGCTTGTTCAACAAGGTTCCCGTGACTCCCTTGACTGGGATGAATCCACCGCCTGCTTCAACAGCCTTGCCACTCGTGGCGAGCACGTTGTGCCGATCGCGCGATCCATATGAGGCGAACCAGCAACGACACCAGCACTGGCACATTTGGCAGGCTACCGGAAACCGCCGATGGTGAGCGAAGGGCTGTAGGTTGTCCGCGCTGCTATCGGGATATTGAAAGCGATCTCGTTTCATTGAGGCCGAGTCTCACTCGTCGATGCCGACCACAAACCAGCGACGGCCATTGAGAAACGTCTTGGTGTCTTCTCTAGAGAGCGTGAATCGGTCAACGCCACCGTTGCGCGAAGCGAGTTCCAGGATGGCTCTGTCGTCGCGTTCGACGATATTCCAGCGGCCTTGGTCCGCGCTACGATCCGCCGAGGACGCGTTCGCGCCAGGAACGTAGATGGACACGGAACTGGAAGAGTTGTACGAGAACGATCCATTGTCGAAGAGGCGAAGCGTCCTCTGACTGTTCATTCCACCGCCGGAACCACCGCTCGAGTAGGAACTGAAGGCGACCAGCTTGTGGTGACGCAGGCGTTCGGTCCATTCTTTGGCGATCCGCGACTGCGGCGGCGAAGAGTGGCTCGAAGGCAAAGAAGTGGGCACGACCATTGGAGCGGCAGGGGCTGCGACGAGAGCGGCGCGCAACGACGACGCGATTCCCAAGGCACCTGCGGCCCGGCGCTCAATGAGATCGCGACGTCCGACGGCCATCAATCCCGCAACCTTTCCGCCGCCGATATCGACCAAGTGAATGTCGATGGCCACTGGCACAATACCGCGCATGGCGCGGAAGGAATGCAGACGACCGTCGGAACCGCTGGCGGTGGCAATCGGTGTCGGCGGACCGTTCGTTTTCAGACGCCAGACTTGAAACGTTTTGGTGATGGAATCGAGCATTGCGCTGGGATCACCAATGCCAGTGGCGCCGGGTTCCGAGAGGATACCTACAAAGTAGGTTTCCCATTCGACATCGTGTCCGCGCGGGGCGAGAGTTGCTAAGCCTCCCTCGGCCGATGCCACCGTGACGGCCCAATCAGACGGGGCTTGCAGTTGAAGGCCCGAAGCGAGCCGGTAGGTTTCCGCGCCAGTAGCAACGCCGCACAGGGCCGCGAGAATCACCGTGTTTTTGAAGAGGTGGGAGAACATGACTTTGGATCTTCCTTTCATTCGTCCGAGGTGCTTGCGCGTCCTCACATTTGGAGAGTAGAGTCTGGCTCGATGGTAGAGGTTGAGGATTTGTAAAGATTTTGTGAATCTCACGGATTCGGAGCAACGGAGAGAAAGGTAATCCAGACGGCGACATAGCTGATGACGCCGAATACAAAGGCTGTGGCAAGGCTCTTCCAAGTACGGCGAAGACTAGCCGCACGATGCTGGCGGGTGATTGCAGCAACCTGAGCATCGCGAGTGCGCAACACCGCGGTCGAAAGTGCTTCGAAGAATGCCCCGCAGGTGGCAAAGCGCGCCCTTGGATCTTTGGAGAAGGCCCGTGCAAAAACCGGTTGGACTCCGGCGGGTAAAGCTTGGATGGACGGAGCATCGTGCAGGATCTTGTTCGCCAATTGAATCAGCGTGTCCGATTCAAAGGGCAGAAGGCCAGACAAAACCTGCATGGCAAGCACCGCGACGGCATACTGATCGCTCGCGGACGTGAGCAAGTCTCCGCGCAGTTGCTCGGGGGACATGTACAGGGGCGTGCCTTTCACCGTATGGGTACTTGTGAGAGTCGGTTCGGCAAGGCTTTTGGCGAGCCCAAAGTCGCAGATGCGGACGCGCCCATCGCGCTGGATCAGGACATTTGCGGGCTTGATGTCGCGGTGAATGACATTGTTGGCGTGGGCATATTCGAGAGCAGCGCAACACTGGCGTACGACGTCTAGCAGGTGCTCGGCGGAATACTCGTGGTGGCGGTCGATCAGGTGATGCAACGGCACGCCGTCGATTTGTTCCATGACGAGAAACGGGCGGTCCCTGTACGCTTCGATCGAATGGATCGTGACGATACCTGGATGCGTGAGGGCGGCGGCGATCCGGGCTTCGCGCAAAAACAGCGGTACGGTCTGAAAGTTGTCCGTGCCATAGAGAAACTTCAGCGCAACGCGCCGGTCAAGATGTAGATCGAGCGCTTGGTAAACTTCGCCGGTAGCTCCTTTGCCCAGCAGGCTTTCGATCTCGTAGTGGTGGATGCGCATCCGTTACCATTCCTTTCCGGGGCTTGGGCCCCAGCAACAGCATAGGATCCCGGGCAGCGCGAACAGTTGGAATTTTGTAAAAGTTTTGCGAAGGTGCGGCGAACCGTTGCCCTGCTAGAATCGGAAGTTCGAGTTGTCATGAATCCAACCTCCAACAGTCCCACCGTGATGGTGATTGACGACGATGAGAGCATCCGCGAAACGCTGCATTTACTGCTATCGCAAGAAGGCTATGGGGTAGAACTTGCCGAAGATGGCGCCACCGGGCTGGAACGCGCGGCTCTGTCCAAGCCCGACGTTGTAATCGTAGATCTGAAAATGCCTGGCCTCGGGGGCATGGAAGTTTGCAAACGTTTGCGCGCGGCGCGTCTGCGGATGCCGATCCTGGTATTGAGCGCGGCAAGCGACGAAATGGACAAGGTCCTGTTGCTCGAACTCGGTGCCGATGATTACATCGTAAAGCCGTTCGGCGCGCGAGAGCTACTCGCTCGGGTAAGAGCGGCGCTCAGGCGTGCTACGCCAGAGAATCGCTCCGTACTGCGGTTTGCGGCCGTTGAAGTGGACCTCGACCGGCGGCACGTATCCAAGCGAGGAGAAGAGGTGAAGCTGACGCCCTCGGAATACAACCTGCTCACCTATTTCTTGAATCATCCTGACCGTGTGCTGACGCGCGAAGGCATCCTCAACGATGTGTGGGGATTCGAGTCGGCTCCCACCACGCGCACCGTGGATGCGCACGTGGTCAAGTTACGGCAGAAACTGGAATCGGATTCCACCGTGCCAAGGCATTTTCTGACAGTGCATGGCATCGGCTACCGGTTCGTGGTGTAGCGCCATGCGACTCGCGTCCCAGACAGTTGTGCTGCTGGTTGACGACGACGAGGAACTGCGGGCGATTCTCGAACTTGCGTTGAGCGGGTTACCGGGCGTCGAGGTGCTGAGTGCCTCTAGAGGCGAGCAGGCTTTGGTGTTGCTGCGGAGCCGCAAGATCGATCTTCTATTCACCGACTTCCGGATGGGCGGCATGACCGGCTTGGACCTTCTGAGTCACATCCGCGAGGAACATCTCACACCGGCGCTCGGCTCGGTATTGATGAGTGGCGAGGCCGATGAGAGTTTGACCTCCCGCGCACATGACGCCGGGGCGATGGAGTTTTGGCGCAAACCGGTTTCGCCTGTGAAATTGCGGCGTTTCGTTCTGACGGCCCGGGGGGATGACTAATGAGGAACTGGTCGTGGATTGTCATTTTCGTTGGACTTCTACCTGCCCAAGAGGCAGCATCGAATCCGGCGCTGGAACGTGTCATCAAGCGGCTCGATCAGGTGGAAACCGAAAATACCAGGCTCAAAGACGAGATCAAGGAACTGCGCCAACTCGTGAAAGATCTACAAACGGCCGGTGACCGCGTCGAGGTGCAGGCGCAGCGTATTGAAGACCTGTCGCAATCGAAGGTGGAAGCAGCCCAGAAGCAGCCGCTCCGATTGTCGGGCCTGGTTTTGATGAACGCCTATCGGTACACGGGCCATGTCGGGGATACCGAGTTGCCGTTGGTGGCGCTCGCCAATCCATTGCGATCCGTTTCAACGGGCGCGACAATGCGCCAGTCACAGATCGCGCTGCAATACGACAGTCCGACGAGCTTCATTGGGGCTACACTCAGCGGACGGCTGCAAGTGGACTTCTTCGGTGGCTCGCTGTTGAATGCGCAGAACCATCTGGCGAGGATCCGCGTGGGGCAAGTGAGCTTGAACTGGCAGCGCCGTAGCGTGATGGTGGGAATCGAAAAGCCGATTCTGTCACCGCGCGAACCGGAAACACTGGCCCAACTTGGCATCTCTCCGCTGGCCAACTCGGGCAATCTGTGGTTGTGGCAACCGCAGGTCCGCTACGAAGAGCGGATGCGGTTCAGTGAAAAGTCAGGGCTCGATCTGCGATTGGGCGTTTACCAGACCAACGAGACGTTTCTGCCGCCGGGCTTCGCTGGTGCCGTTGCGCCTTCACGGCCAGCTTTGCAGGGGCGCTTGGAACTGTATCGCAGCACGGCGAACGGCAAGCGGTTGGCGGTGGCACCGGGCTTTCACCTGAGCGAATCGCGGGTGGATGGCAATCGCATCGGATCCCATGCGGTGTCGGTGGATTGGGCTGCGCCGCTCGGCGCGACTTTCGAATGGAGCGGATTTGCGTTTCGCGGGCAGAATCTGACCGGGCTTGGCGTTGGGGGCATCCGGCAGCCGTTTGCCACTGTCAACCGGCGCCTGGAAGCCATGCCCTCGCAAGGCGGTTGGACCCAATTGGCCATCGCAGCCAACGCCAAGTGGAAATTCCATCTCTTTGCAGGGCTGCATGACGATCGCAACGCCGATCTGGGACGCAACGGAATCGCCAGCAATCGCACCTTTGGCGCGAATACCCGGATCCTGTTGGCACCGAATGTGGTGTTGGGCTTGGAAGCAATGCAGATCCGCACGCAGTTTCTCGCGTCCGGAATCAGACTGGTGAATCGATATGATCTGGCGCTTGGGTACCTTTTTTAGCGCGGGGCTGCTGGTGTTACCGGCAGGAAACGTAACGGGCCGCGTGAAGACTGCAAGCGGCGATGGCGCGGTGGTGTGGCTGCAGCCGGCTCAGCAGATGAGCCGCGCTGCGACTGGTGTGTCCCTCACGGCAAACATTCAGCAACGCAACAAGACCTTCACGCCGCATCTTCTGGCGGTGCAAATCGGCACCACCGTGCAGTTCCCTAACCAGGATCCTTTTTTTCACAACGCCTTCTCAAATTATTCGGGACAGGTCTTCGACACGGGACTTTACGCACCGGGGACGTCAAAAAGCATTGTCTTTCGCAGGCAGGGGGTCGTGCGGGTGTTCTGTAACATCCATCCTACGATGAGTGCGGTCATTGTGGCGGTGGAATCCCCTTATTTTGCCGTCTCTGCAAAAGACGGCAGCTTCGCGGTTCCGGGTGTGCCGCCGGGCGAATACACACTGCATGTGTTTACCGAGCGGGCGTCGAAGGAATTTCTGGATGCGTTGGCTACGAAGGTGGTCGTAGAAGAAGGATCCACCGCTGTGGGAACAATCGAGGCGGACGACAAGGGCTTCAGGCCGGTTCCAAATCACAAAAATAAGTATGGGAAAGAGTATCCGGCGGTCATTGTCGATCAGTATCCGGGGACGAAGCCGTGAGGCCGTGGTGGCGTACCAGCCTGCTGCTGCGGATATTTCTATCGACAGCGGTTGCGATGACGGTACCGTTTGCGGCAGCGGGCTGGCTGTTGTTGCGGCAGGCATCGGATGCGCTGTCGGGCGGGGTGGAAGAAGAGGTCCGCGGCAGTCTCGCGAGTGTCGAAGCCTTGTGGCGAGCCAGCGGCGATACGATGCGCACTTCGAGCGCGCTATTGAGCACGATGTCCGATGTTCGCGCCGCTTTCGGCACACGCGACGCGATGACCATTCAAGACACGGCCGCCGAAATCTGGGCCCGCGGTGCAGCGTCCCCGGAAACGCTGCTGCTGGTAGTCGAGCCGGACGGCGGGCGGGTGCTGGCCGCGGTGGGCGATCGAAGCCCTGGGGCCAAGGCGGCGCCGGAAATCCCTGCCGAATGGATCGCGGTGGCCCGGAAATCGTTTCCCAAACCCGCTCCGGGTTTTGCGTTTTGGCGCGATATGCTGTGGCAGGTGGTGTTGACGCCAGTCTATGTGGACGGCAGCAGCGGAGGTGCGCCGGTTTTGCTGAATGTGCTGGTGGCGGCGCAACCGATCGGATCCACTACGCTGACCCGGATGGAACACGACACCGGTGGCACTGGGTTCATTCTCACTGGGGGCAACCGCACCATTGCGCAAACCGAAGGCGCGTCGGATCCCGCGGCAAGGTTTGTTTCCCGCCAACTCGAACTCAGTGGATTGGATGGCGCGGCAATTGGGCATCTTGTGGCGCGACGTCCATTGCAACTCGTGGAAAACCGCATCGCGCGTTTGCGCTGGACCATTGCTCTGGGCTGGATAGGTGCCATGCTCATCGGTTTGCTGCTGAGCTTTTGGCTCACCAGGCGCATCACCAGACCGATCGGCGAACTGGAACGCGCCGCGCGCGAAGTGGGCCGCGAAAACTACTCGGTGCGTGTCGACTCTGCTACGGAGGACGAGTTGGGCCTGCTTGCGAGGACATTCAACCAGATGTGTGTATCGATCGAAGGAGCACGTTCCGAACTAATTCGTAAAGAGCGGATTCACGCGATCGGGCGGCTTGCGGCAAGCATCGCGCACGACCTGCGCAACCCATTATCGGCGGTGACCGGCGGAGCGGAAATGATCGCGGAAATGGATCTTCCGCCAGAACAGTCGCGTCGCGCTGCCCGCACCGTTCACAAGGCGGCGCAACGCATGCAGCACATGCTCGAAGAGCTTAGCCTGTCGGTCAAGAAGCAGTCCTCTGTGCGCACCGAGGAAGATCTTCGCGAGCTCGTGGATGCGGCGGTTCAATCGCAGAGCGAAAAGTTCTTGGCGAAGGGGATTGCCGCGCAGGTCGAAGTTCCGGCAGGCATCGTCGTGACCGTCGAGCGCGGACGGTTCGAACGGGTGATCGTCAATCTGCTATCGAACGCGGCAGAGGCCATGAATGACGGCGGCGCGATCGCGATCACTGCCGCAGACGGCGCTGCGACACTTGACATTCGCGACAACGGCCCGGGGATCCCCCCGGAGATCCGTGAAACCCTCTTTCAGCCGTTCGTCACTCAGGGCAAGAAAAACGGCCTGGGGTTGGGCCTGGCGCTCTCGCGGCAGACCATGCTTGACCATGGCGGCGACCTTGAGGCCGTCTATCGGCCCGACGCCTTGGGTGCGTGGTTCCGGCTGCATCTGCCGCTGAAAGATCGCAAAACCAGCGAGAAATCGGCCTAGAAGCCGAACCTTTTTTTGAGCTTGAGGAACAGGTAATGTTCAAGAAGATTTCGGCCTGCCGCAGCGCCCTGATCCGTGGCAAGAGTCCCGCCTGCGCCGAGGATCCATAACATCGACCATTGGAGGATCGCCTGCATGTCGGAATTGCCTGGAAAGTTCTGGTGCGCGTCTCTTATGGCGTCCGCCTTGCCAATGCCAATGAGCAGCATCAATTCCGGATCGGAGGTCGGCGTCACGGTGGGCCGGAAGCCGCACTGATAAAGGTACCCGTCCACATACCAACTGGCGAGACCAATGCATTCTCCTCGACGCGCCGCATTGCCCGCATACCAGGCTCCAAACGAGATGAGTCCGATGTAGGCAAAAGCGACGAAGGCCGCGCCTGACGCTCCGGAAATCCTGCCGACGGCGACAGGGTCGGCATCGAGCTTTGCGAGCAGCTGCAGAGCGGTGGGTCCCGGGCCGATCTTGAATGAGATCTGAAACGTCGTCTGCGCCTTCACCATATAAGGCATTTGCAAACCCAAAGCCGGGCCGATGTCCGTGGTGAACGCGAAGACCCCGGATACATTGATGACGAACGGGGTCCTGACGCTCAGCGTAAGGCCAAAGTCGACCTCAGTTTTGACATTCTCCGAGAACGGGAACTGGGCCTTGAAGGTGCCTTCCACCGCCTCTCCGAGCTTGGTGCGCAGCGCGGTGCGGTTGGTGAGCAGACTCCGTGTCATGTCCTCCAACTTCCACTTGAAACCAACAGTGAGGTCAGCGAAGTTGAGAAAGTTCTCGATGACCGCAGCGCCACCGATATCTTTGATTTGGCCATCGGAGATCGTGAATCCGACCTTGCTGGTGACATCGGGGCCGAATTTGACCCTGCCGTTAACGGATGATTTGTAAAAGACCCAGCCGGAACTCACCTCCGGCAAATCCTGCGAAAAGCTCACTTCGAACATGCTTGGTTCAGCTCCGCCGCCACCGGCGACTTTACGCGGAACGAAGATCACGCCCCGATTGCGCGAGAGATCGAGGGTGGCGTCGGCGAACTTGTAGTTTTTGCCATCGGCTGTGGTCTGGCGACAGCCAATGTAGTTTTTGAGATCGTAGGCGATCTCTTCGGGATTGTTGGTGAGGAAGTTGTAACGGCAAGGATCGGCCGCATCGCTATTGGTTTTTGCGGCGATCGTCCAGAACGATTCATTGGGATCGCCGGTGACGGTATAAGGCTCGGGCACGCGGCCCTGTGGTTCGTTTTGAGGCGTCGGCGGCCACGGAGCAAGTCTGGAGGGAGTCTTTTCGAGAGCCATTTCTAATTGGTTCCTTTCGGGTGTCGATCGGGGCAAGTCCAGAATCGCGCTTCAGGCGCGGGGGCGGGCGAAGAGGTTGTAAAAGAGTTGTGAAGGCTGCGGAAACGCAAAATAAGCGCGCCCGCTGAGGTGGGCGCGCTTCGGTGTTCCGTCGGATGCACTTATTCCTGAACCAGGATGTCTCCGAGTGCGATCGTGGCGGTGGGGATCGACAACGTTTCGGTCTGGCCGTTGCGCGACCCGGTGACAGTGATCCGGTACTGCAGCGTCTGGCCGGGCAACAACCCAGCGGAATTCGGGATGCTGGCGGTGAAGAGGTTGAGGCGACCTGTACCGGTATCCTGCATCGTGACGTTGGCGAATGCCGGAGCCGGCGGTGTGGTGCAACCTAAGAAGGGAAGGCACACTGGAGGATTCAGCACTCGGAACTGTAACCGTGCGGTGAGCGTCCCGGGATGCTGGGCGATCTCTACCTGAACCGATTTGGCAAACAAGGGAGTCGCGATGGGGCTCGGCAAGCCGACGTTGGATTCGACGGTGCGCAGCAGGCGTGGCGTGTCGATCGGCAAGTTGAGGTCGGATGTGGCGCGAACCATGATGGCGTCGGCATAGGCGCGGTGTCCGTCGCGATTGGGATGCATGGTGCCGTTCTCGTTGCCCTGGCGGAAGAGCGAGTCGGTGAGAGTGTTCATGTAGCGGCGGTCCTGGGCGGTGCAGTAGCCATGGGTGGCGAAGGTTTCTTCCGGTCCGCGGATGAAGACCCAGCCGTTTTGCTGCGCGGCGGTCTGCACCCGATCGTTCAGGGGCAAGAAGATTTGCGAGAAGAGGAACTGTCCTTCCGCCACCGAGACACCGGACATGGACACGTCCCCGATGATGAGACCACCGCAGGTATTCGTTGGCGAGAACTTCATGGTGACGGGGTATTCGGTGATGTAGACCCTGCGGACGTTGGGCAGGCGTTCGCGGATGGCGACGCCGAGCCTTTCAAAGGCTTGGGCCAGGGTTCCGTTTTGCAGCGTGTTTCTGGCAGTCTGGACCTCGTCGCTGGTCGTGCAATCCGAGACACCGTTGGGCAACAGGCACTCGGTGACGACCTTCGAGAAGCTAATGTCGTTCACGCCGATGGAAATCATCAGAATGTCGATCACGGCATCGGTACGGTTGGTGTTGGGAACTCGCCCAAATCTATTGACAACCTGGTCGATTTGGGGGCTTTTGGTCACGTTTGCGGCATCGGGTTGATCTGTCGTTTGATTGCCGAGCAGACCGGCGTCGATGGAGGCACCGGAGCAGGAAAAGTCGCGAAAGGTGACTGCGACGTTGGGGAACCCATCCATGCGGTTGGCGGCAATCCGGCGTCCATTGTTATTGGAACGATGGCAGGGTTCGTCGAGCCATACGGCGTTGCCGTTGTTGAAAGAGTTGGGGTTTCCTTCGCCAGAGGCGAGGGAATCGCCGATACTGACAATGGTAAGGTTTTGGGCCTGCGCGATGGCGCTGGAAATCGCCATAATGCCGGCGAGAATAGAGGTCTTGAGGGACATTGTTTGAGTCTCCGAATCGTTGAAGTTTCGCTCGCATCGGCTGACTGTTCGGTCGTTGCCGCTGCTCACAAACCAATGTTCGGGCATTCGCCGAACGCAACGGTGAAGAAGTTGTAAAAGTATTGTGAAGGCGGCAAAGAAGAACTTTTTGCCACCAAAACGGCCTAAAGTTCCACGCGCGACTACGTTCAAAACAAAATCGACGGCCTCAGCGAAGAGACCGTCGATTCTGGACACCGCGAAGCGTCACTCTGCGAAAAAGAAGTTCAACTCACGAAATCCAGATTGCTAACGAGTGTGCCAGGGGCAAAAAACCGGGTCTCCATCGTTTTTGCGGGATCGTTGGCCGTCGCCGGGCAAACCAACGGACGAATCAACAGCGAAACAAACAGATAGGCCTGCTGGTGATTCGCGGTGAAGGGCAGAGTGAGCACTGCCTCCGGCGGATGGAGTGCTGCCGTCAACAATGACGCAAATACGTTACGGGGAACCGCCTGTTTATCGGCCGGCGCCGCAAAGCCGTCTTCTACGATGTGGAAGACGCCCTTCGTGGTGCGGCGATCGCTGGACGGATTGTGCAGCACGCCCTGCGGCACCCGGTACGACTTCAGATACGGCGAACTGAATGTCTTGCCGCCGGCGGGCAACGACAGCAGCCTCGCCATTCCCGGACGATCCAGAACCAGCGTGCGATCGGGCAACCGGGGAACGCCCCCCCCGGAATGCTCGCACCGGCCAGATAGGCATCGAGAAACTCCTGAATCCGGGTATCCACCGGACTCAATTGGCTCTTCAACGAACTCGTCCGGTTTTCGTAACTCCGGAGCAAAGGACGCGCCAGATCGACGAAGTCGTCCTTCAGAACGTCGGGACTCAGTGCGACATCGAAAGCGGCGAGCTTCAGGTTCACCAACCGCACGAGATCGGAATCGAGATGGTTGGGCATCGGTACAATTTCCGGCTAGCTGCGAAGGTTCATCTTGCTTGAAAGACCGCCGGCGGCGGGAAAGTAGCAGTGCCGCACATAGTCCATCACCATGCGGTTGGCACTGAATCTCCAGCCGGGCGTACGGATGGTGCGCTTCATGCGCTTGATCCAGCCGCGAGGCAAGCCGTCGCGGTCGCGGGTGTAAAAGAGCGGAATCACTTCTTCACGAAGGGCGCGATACAAGTCTTCTGAGTCTCTCGTGTCGTGGACATCCATGTTCGAGTGTGTGCGGCCGGTGCCGATGGAAAATCCATTCAGTCCATCGTAAGCTTCCGCCCACCAACCGTCGAGAATGGACAGGTTCAAACCGCCATTCAGTACGACCTTCTGGCCGCTGGTTCCGGAGGCTTCGAGCGGACGTCGCGGATTATTCAGCCAGACGTCGACGCCCTGCACCAATAGGCGGCCAACATTGATGTCGTAATCTTCGACAAAAACGAACTTGTCGCGAAACGCGGGGGTGCGCATCAGATTGGCGATTTCCTGCAACACGCGTTTGCCTGGTTCGTCGTGGGGGTGAGCTTTGCCGGCGAAGATGAACTGCACAGGCCGGTTCAGATTGTTGACCATCGACGCGAGGATTTCCATATCGCGCAACACCAGATTGGCGCGTTTGTAGGTTGCGAAGCGCCGCGCAAAACCGATTGTCAGCGCATCCGGGCTGAACAAGCGGCTTAAGCGTTGAATCTCCGCTATTGGTTCGTCGCGATTGGTGGCCTGTTCGACGGCGCGCCGCCGGGCAAAGGCGATCATACGAGCCTTCAGCGCCAAGTGGGTTTCCCAAAGTTCGCCGTCGTCGACATTCTCGATCCCTTCCCACGTCTGCGCCTCTCCGCTGACCTGCTGCCAGCCAGCGCCGAGGTGGCGATCGTAGAGGCGGAACATCTGTGGAGCGAGCCATGTGGGCACATGCACGCCATTGGTGATGTGGCCAATCGGCACAGAATCCTCAGACTTAGGAACTGTCTATAAATAACATATCCACAGTGAAATGTTTTGGAGTATACTCGATGCAGTGATTGACATCGCTGGAATCGCAGCACGCTACAAGGCTCTGGAACCTGTTCTGGACGAGCGAGC
>Ga0163144_10005455_pt1 | contig 28237 bp, 25 predicted proteins | sample OliLak19BULKMAT1_FD_123175 | JGI IMG/M metagenome (GOLD analysis project Ga0163144, IMG submission 123175) | Freshwater microbial mat bacterial communities from Lake Vanda, McMurdo Dry Valleys, Antarctica - Oligotrophic Lake LV.19.BULKMAT1 | ecosystem: Environmental > Aquatic > Freshwater >... | reverse complement strand
TCGTCGCCTACCTCCTGACGATCCAGGATGAACCGCCTCCCATGCCGCCTGCCTCCTGACGACCAGAGAGGTTCCGCGCAGACCAGCGCTGCAGACCTGCGCTAGAGTCAACGAACTACAGCGCCATGCCTCACCCCTGCGAATCATTCGCAAAAAACGCCTCTGGAAGCGCCCTACTCGCGCAAGCGTGTTTCCTGTCAGCTGAGATTTCGCGTGAGCGCTCGCTCGCTGTCATTGGCGTTCACCAAACTGCGCGCTATGGATTCCCGCAAGGCGTGCGCCGCTTTTATCGGGGCACGTGCGTCGCGGGTTAGAAACTGGGCGGAGGAACCGGAACCACTTTTCCGGAAACACGCCCGCGGAGCTCCAAATGACAACCTACACACTCAACGTGAACGGGAAGACCCAGACGGTCGATGTGGACGGCGCCATGCCGCTGCTGTGGGTCCTGCGGGACAAGCTCGACCTGAAGGGCACGAAATTCGGCTGCGGCGTCGCGATGTGCGGCGCTTGCACCGTGCACCTCGACGGCGAGGTTGCGCGTGCGTGCGTGACGCCGGTGTCCTCGGTCGGCGCCAAGCGGGTCACCACGATCGAGGCGATCGGCGAGACGAAGACCGGACAGGCCGTCCAGAAGGCATGGCTCGACGTTGACGTCATGCAGTGCGGCTATTGCCAGGCGGGACAGGTGATGGCGGCAACGGCCCTCATCAACAAGAACCCCAAACCGAACGACAAGGACATCGACATGGCGATGCAGGGCAATGCCTGCCGCTGTGGCACCTATGTCCGCATCCGCGAGGCCATCAAGACGGCCGCGGGCGTCGATATCAAAGACACGCGGGAGGTCTGAGCCATGGCTGACGGCAACATCACCATCAACACATCACGCCGCTTCTTCCTGCTCGCTGCAGGCAGCGGCCTCGTTCTCGCAGGTTGCGTGACCCCGTCCGACACGACGGACGGCGCGCCCGCCATCGCCGCTGAAGCCGCAAAGCCGGCGGCCCCGGTCGTCGACATGAACACCTTCGTCGCGATCTCACCCGACGGCACGATCCGCATCATCGCGAAGAACCCGGAAATCGGTCAGGGCATCAAGACGATGCTGCCCATGCTGATCGCAGAAGAGCTCGACGCCGACTGGTCCAGGATCGTGATCGAGCAGGCCGATGCAGACGCCAAGTATACTGATCGGGCGTTCGGCGGCGGACAGATCGCCGGCGGTTCCTTCGCCACGCCTCAGCACTGGGTTCCGCAGCGCCAGATCGGCGCCGCCGCGCGCGCCATGCTGATCCAGGCCGCGGCAGCCCGCCTCGCCAAGCCGGTGGAAGAATTCACCACCGAGCCGTCGATGGTCGTCCACGCCGCCTCGAATACGAAGATCGCCTATGGCGACCTTGTCAACGATGCCGCCAAGCTGACGCCGCCGGACCCGGCCTCGCTGAAAATGAAGGACCCGAAGGACTATCGTCTCATCGGCAAGCCCATGCGCAACTGGGACTCGCCGAAGATCGTCCGTGGCGAGCCCATTTTCGGCATCGACGTCAAGGTCGATGGCATGAAGTACGCCTTCTTCCAGAAGTGCCCCGTTTTCGGTGGCAAGGTCGTCTCGGCCAATGTCGACGAGATCAAGGCCCTGCCCGGCATCGTTGACGCGTTCGTCGTGAAGCAGGCAGGTGCCAGCATCCCGACCAAGATGGGCCTGCTCGATGGCGTCGCCATCGTTGCAGACGATTGGTGGACGGCCAAGGAAGCTGGCAAGAAGCTGAAGATCACCTGGGACGAAGGCGTTTCGAAGGACGAGTCGTCAGCCCAGTACGACGCCAGGTCTGCCGAACTCGCCAAGGCCACGCCTCAGCAGAGCCTGTCGAAGACGGGCGATGCAGCTGCAGCTCTGAAGTCCGCCGCCAAGACTGTCGAAGCGAGCTATGTCTATCCCTTCCTCGTCCACGCCCCGATGGAGCCGATGAACTGCACGGCGCACGCAAGGGCGGACGGTACCGTGGAAGTCTGGGCACCGACACAGCGTCCTGACATGGGCGCGAACGGCGCATTCGGCCTGATCCAGAGCGCGCTTGGCGTGCCGAAGGAGAAGATCACGATCCACATGATACGATGCGGCGGCGGCTTCGGCCGTCGTCTCGACAATGACTACGCCGTGGAGGCAGCCGCAATCTCGAAGCAGGCTGGCGGCATCCCGGTCAAACTGATCTGGACGCGTGAGCAGGACACCCAGCACGACCCCTATCGGCCGGGCGGTTATCACAACTTCAAGGCTGGCCTCGATGCAAACGGCAATATGGTGGCGCTCACCAACCACTTCATCACCTTCGGCCGTCCGAACGATGCCGGCGTGATGGCGATTCTTGCGTCCGCTAATTCGCCGCCGCAGGAATTTCCTGCCAACTACGTGCCGAACCATGCCTACGACCAGAGCATGATGATGGGCGGCATGCCTACCGGACCGCTCCGTGCGCCCACATCCAACGCCGTATGCTTCGCCTACCAGTCGTTCATCGACGAGGTCGCGCATGCCGCCGGCAAGGACCCGCTGGCCTTCCGTCAGGAGTTGCTTGCGATGCCGGCGCCTGGGGGCGCGGCGCGTGCAGGAATGAACCCGCAGCGCATGGCTGACGTGCTCCGCCTCGTGGGCGAACGATCGAACTGGGCCAGTCGCACCTCGCTGCCGAAGGGCACTGGCATGGGCGTCGCGTTCTACTTCTCGCACCAGGGCTATTTCGCCCAGGTGGCAAAAGTGAAGGTCGAGCAGAACGGCTCCTGGCGCGTGTTGAAAGTCTGGTCGGTGGGTGATGTCGGCTCGACGATCATCAACCCGATCAACGCGCACAATCAGGTGCAGGGTTCGATCGTGGACGGCATCTCGGAGTTGTACCAGAAGATCACCTTCGACAAAGGCCGGACGGTGCAGTCCAACTTCCAGGACATGCCGTTGCTGCGCATGGACTACGCGCCGCAAATCGACAGCCACTTCCACATCACCAGCGGCTCCCCGACGGGCCTGGGCGAGCCGGCGCTTCCGCCGGTCCTGCCGGCGGTGACCAACGCGCTCTACGCGGCGACAGGCAAGCGCATCCGCACGCTTCCCGTGGGCCAGACGGACCTGCGCTGGACCTGACCTGTCCACGCGTCAATGAAGCATCAGGCGGCCCGGAACCTCGGTTCCGGGCCGTTCTGATTCTGGCGCGCGACGCCTTGTTCTGGCGAACGACGACTTGCGCGCACCACGCGCCGCCTCGCATTGCCGTAAGGTCAAAGAAGCGCCCGGTGTCGCTGCATGCCCATTTCAGGGCCTTGGATTGCCACCTGTCGCGTTTGTGACCCGGAATCGGGCAGATTTCGGCGTCGAAAAGCCCTGCGCGCGTTGACGGTTTTTCGCCTCGCAGGGATATTGGAAATCTGGATTACAGTGCGCCCGTCTTCAGGGGCGCGAAGACCCGGAAACCGGGCCCAGAGGGAGAGCTGGAATGAAACGTGTCTTGATGACGAGCGCGCTTGCCGCCGTGATAGCCATTGCCGGCGTGAGCGCGGTTATCGCCGCCCCCGCCCCGACGACGGGCCTGGCGCCGGAAAGGGCTGGCAACTTCCAGCTCACCGATACAACGCGCCTCGCGCACGAGCTGTTCTACTTCAAGCACGCGCCGGCCATCGTTCTCATGTCGCAGACCAATGGCGGCAAGCTTTCGCGTGAAGGCGCTCGCGCGCTTGCGAAGGTTCAGGACACCTACAAGGACAAGGGCGTCCTGTTCTACATGATCAACTCGAACCCCGGCCAGTCACGCGAAGCGACCGCCGCTGAGGCCAAAGCCCAGAAATTCTCGATTCCGGTCCTGATGGACGAGCTGCAACTCGTCGGCGAAGATCTCGGCATCCAGCGCGAAGGCGAGGTCTTCGTCATCGAGCCGAAGACCGGCTTCAAGGTCGCCTACCATGGCCCCGTCACGGAAGCCGCAAAGGCGATCGACGCCGTGCTGGCCGGCAAGCCGGTCGCCACGCCGCGCATCGAGGTGAAGGGAGGCGCAGCGATCACGTTCGCCGAGCGCGGCAAGGTCGCCGAGCATGCCAACATTTCCTACGCCAGGGAAGTTGCGCCGATCATTCAGGCGAAGTGCGTCGCCTGCCACCAGGAAGGTGGCATCGCCCCCTTCAAGTTCGACTCGTATGAAGTCGTGAAGTCGTTCGCGCCGATGATCCTCGAGTCGGTGATGTCCGACCGCATGCCCCCCTACTTCGCCGATCCGCATATCGGCACCTTCCAGAATGACCACGCGCTGACCGCCGATCAGACCAAGACACTGATCCACTGGGTGCGCGCGGGCGCTCCGCGCGGCGCAGGCTCCGACCTGCTGAAGGAAACCGCCGGCGTTGCGCCGGAATGGCCCACCGCGCTGGGCAAGCCGGACGTGATCGTGACGCTGCCCTCGTTCGACGTACCCGCCGGCGGCACTGTCGAGTACCAGAACATGCGCATCGACAACCCGTTCAAGGAAGACACCTGGCTGAAGGCGATCGCCGTCAAGCCGGGCGCGCGGTCCGTGCTTCACCACGTCACCTCGAACCACTCGCCGGATCGCGGCACGAAGCCTGCCCGCATCCCGGGCGGTTCGGTCGGCTCCTACACGCCGGGTGCCGAGCCTCAGGTCATCGCTGCCGGCGCTGGCGCACCCGTTCCGGCGGGCGGCAAGTTGTCTTTCTCGATGCACTATACGACGACCGGCAAGTCGGCGACCGACCAGACGCAGATCGGCTACTACACGCTGAAACAGGCGCCTGACTTCATCAAGCGCTCGACCGTCATCTCGGACTTCGCGCTGAAGATTCCGAAGGGCGAGGCGCGCCACACCGAGATCGCCTATCTCGAATTCCCTGCCGACGCCTACCTCTACACGCTCTATCCGCACGCCCACTATCGCGGCTGGTCGGTCGAGCTGAAGCAGATCGCGCCGGACGGCAAGGAGACGATGCTCCTGAGCCTGCCGAAGTATGACTTCAACTGGCAGCGCGACTATGATCCGGTGGATCCGATCCACATCAAGGCCGGCACCAAGCTGGTCGCCAAGTGGATCTACGACAACTCGGAGCACAACAAGGCCAATCCGGACCCGGCCATCAACGTCACCTGGGGCGAGCAGTCCTGGGAAGAGATGATGTACTTCCGCGTCAACTATCGCTGGGCCGACGAGACCGTCGACAACGTCCGCAACGACCTGCAGGCGAAACTGATGGACTCGCGCACAATCGGCGCACTCGACAACAACGCCGACAACAAGGTGCAGATCGACGAGCTGACCGGAACGATGGCCTCGGTGCGGACCCGCTTTGCTGATCTCGACACCAACAAGGACGGCGGACTCGACAAGAAAGAGCTCGAAGCCGGCAACGTCTCCCGCGCAAGCGCCACCCGCGACCTGCGCGACGCCGACATCGACCTCTAGTCGATCGAGCGACAGAACGGAGGAGGCCCGCTCTCACGAGCGGGCCTTTTCTTTTGCGGTCGGAGCCCGCTTCTTCCTTCTCCCCGGGCAGCGCGGGAGAGGAGGAGTTATAGACCTCGCTTGCCCACCGCGCCTGCGCAAGTCACAAACCGCTGTGCTTATACCAATCGCCTCCGCCGACGATCTGCGCATTGCGCCTTATCGCGTGCTCAAGGACCGCGAACTCGATCGGGGCACGGGGCGCTTTGTCGTCGAAGGCGTAATCGCACTCGAACAGCTGATCCGCGCCGGGCGCTTTGCGATAGATTCGGTCTTCCTCTCGGAGAAACGCACCGGAGTGCTCGCGCCGCTGCTTGCGCAGCTTCCGCACATTCCGATCTACACCGCGCCGCAGGCTGTGATGGACGGCCTCGCAGGCTACCATCTCCACCGCGGCGTGCTCGCCCTGGCGCGGCGCAATGGCGCTCAGACGGCGCAGCAGCTCCTTGCGAGCCTTCACGCCGGCCCGCTGACCCTGCTCGTCCTTATCGGCTTGTCGAACCATGACAATGTCGGCGGCTGTTTCCGCAACGCGGCGGCGTTTGGTGCGTCCGCCGTCCTACTCGACGAGACGAGTTGCGATCCGCTCTATCGCAAGTCGATCCGAGTTTCCTCTGGCGCTGCACTCACCCTGCCATTCGCGCACGGCGGCGATGGCGCATCGCTTCTCGCGGCGCTCGCCGCTGCCAAGATAGGAACATGGTCGCTCTCGCCCAGCGGCGGCGAAAACCTGACGGCACTTGCGCCTCCACCGCGCCTCGCGCTTGTGCTTGGCGCGGAAGGCCCCGGCCTGCCGGACGCCCTGATGGAGCGCAGCCGCCGCGTCTCCATTGCGATGGCCGGCGCGATGGACAGCCTCAACGTCGCAACCGCCGGGGCCATCGCGCTCGCGCACGTCTTCGCGCGGCGCGACACCTGAGAGTGCGCTTGCGGCCCCTCCCCTTCGCAGCCCGCGCCTGTTATGCAGGCAGCCGGACAGCGGGTGAGGGTTCATCGTGCGTGGAATGATCGTCGGAATTCTCGCGCTTGCAGCCGCCTGCTCACCCGCAGCCGAAACACCAGCAGCCCAAACACCAGCAGAGGGCGTGGACGCCATTACGCCGCGCAACCCGTTCTTCGGCACATGGGAGCTGACCGCGGCCCGCGTCGCGCCCTGGTGGAACAGGCAGGGTGAGGAGCCCGCGCCCGATCCCGCATTCGCGAAATTCACGCTCGCAGCGGACAAGGCTTCCGGCCCGCCCATCGTTACCTGCACGAAGCCGGCCTACAGCACCAACATCGTCCCCCCGCGCGCGCTGTTCGAAGGCAACCTGCCCGATCCCGCGAAGGACGCAGCGGCTCTCGGCATTGTCGCGCTCGACATCACGTCGCTGACCTTCACCTGTGAGGACGGCAACGCCGACGTCTCGCTCGACTTCCCGATGGTGGACGACGACACGATCCTCCTCGGCCTCGACAGTCTGGTCTACACGTTCAGGCGCACGAAAGGCTGAGGCGCGCGCCAGCTGGAGGCCTGAAGTCTCCGCTGCCTGATCCGGCATTAACGTCCCGCTAACCATAACACCCCACCTGTTAACGTCTGGAGGCTTGGGGCCTTATGCGCGTCCTCGTTACTGGCGGTTGCGGATTCGTCGGATCCGCCGTGGTGCGCCTCGCTATCGAGCGAGGCGACCATGTGATGAATCTTGACCGGCGTGGACGGACAACGCCTACTCCCGCCCTTGCGCCGATCGCCGCGCGCGAAGGTTATGCCCGTCTCGAGGCAGATGCATCCGACCGCGCGATGATGCGCGCCGTCATCCGCCAATTCGCGCCTGACGCCGTGATCCACCTCGCCGCGACGCCGGATGCGCCAGGCGATGCGCTGATGGATGGCGAGATCGGCGGCGCCTACGCCGTGCTTGAAGCCTGCCGCACCTATCGCGACGGCCTTTCCGGCGAGCAAAGACAGCGCTTCCGCATCGTGCATGCCGAGCAGGCTTCAAGCGACATCGGCCTTCGCCCCACGCGCGTTCAGGCTGCGCGCAGCGCCGCCGCCGTGCTGATGGACCGCTGGGCGCGCGCCTGTGACCTGCCGCTGGTCACCTGTGTCGCGGGCGAGGCCTTCGGCCCGTGGCAGCCGCACACCACGCTGCTGGCGCGCCTTGTCACCCACCTGATGCATGATCGCAACTTCATCATTCCCGACGGCGGCGAGATCGTACGCGACTGGCTGCCGATCCGCGATTTCGCGGTTGGCCTTCTGAGCGCCGCAGAGGGCGCCGCGCCGCTGTCCCGCATCGACTTCTCCGTCGGCGCCGAACGCCGCGATATCGACATCGCCGAATCCGTCTGCTCCCTGCTCGATGAGCGCACGCCCCGCCCGGCCGGCCGCTGGATGGATCTCGTTGTGTGCGAGGGACCGCCCGCCATCTCGTCCGGCCCGATGCTCGACCAGATGGACGCAGAGCAGTCCATCAGCTGGCAACCGCAGGGCTTTCATGCCGGGCTCGACCGCTTGCTGACCTGGGCGCTCGCCAGCCGTGCTGCGGTACAGGCGCGCACGCACGCCGTCGCCGCCGAATAGCGGGCGCTCTCACGCCTCCTTGACCCTGCATCGCCTTGCCACGCAGGGCGGCGACGGTACGTTGCCGCAAACAAAAGACGGCTCCCGGGAGGAGATCCAATGACCCAGTTCCGCGCGTTCGCGCTCGCGGCGTTCATCGCCTGCGCAGCATCTGCATGCGCGCCGCGCCCCGGCGAGACGACGGCGGAGCATGCTTCGGCCGAGGCCGGCGAACATCCCGGCGAGGCGGTCTACCAGCAATGGTGTGCGTCCTGTCACGACAGCGGCCAGCAGAGCGGCGCGCCCTCCCTGGAAGCCATTCGCCAGCTCAACCGCGCGACGGTGAAGTATGCGCTCGAGCTTGGCTACATGAAGATCCAGGCAAAGGACGTACCGAAGGAGGAGCTCGCCCAGCTCATAAACTGGCTGCCGACCTCGGAAGAAAACAACGACGCGTGGATCAACACCGCGCGCTGCCCGGTGAAGACGCGCGAAGTGCGCCTCAATGGCACGCCACGCATCTCGACGACGTTCGGCGTCACCAACACGGCCAACCGGGCGCAGACCGCGGAGGAGACCGGCCTCACGCGCGCGCAGATGAAGACTCTCGACGTCGCCTGGGTCGTGGCCTTCCCGCAGACCCCAACCATGCGCGCGCAACCCGTGATCGTCGGCGACACCATCTTCATCGCAGCGACGGACTCCGGCCGCCTTTATGCGCTCGATACCAACACCGGCTGCGTGAAGTGGCACTACGTCTCCGAGATGACGTTGCGCTCCTCCCTCACCTTCGCCGAGGCGACGGAGAGATCGCCCGCCGCGATCATCATGGGTGACGCTGCTGGCTTCGTGCATGCCGTCGATGCCAAGACCGGCCGCAGGCTCTGGATTTCGAACGCGCGCCTCAACGAGTACAATCGCATCACCGGAGCGCCGGTCGTACACGACGGCAAGGTGATCACGCCGGTTTCCGCGATCGAAGTGAACTATGCGGGTTCGGACGATTACGAATGCTGCAAGGGACAGGGCGCCGTGATCGCGTTCGACCTTGCGACCGGCGAGAAGCTGTGGACCGGCACGACAATGGAGCCTGCCCAGCCGACGCGCCTCGGGCGCACCGGCACACAGCAATGGGGCCCATCAGGCGCGATCATCTGGTCTACGCCCGTGATCGATGCGAAGCGCAACGTCACCTATGCGGGCACGGGGGAGAATGTCTCCTGGCCTGCGACTGACACTTCGGACGCCATCATCGCGTATGATCTCGATACCGGAGCCAAGAAGTGGGTGTTCCAGGCGACGAAGGCCGACATCTGGAATTACGCCTGCGGCCGCCGCGGCGCCAACTGCGACTGGCCGGGCGAATACCACAGTCCTGACCACGACTTCGGCGCGACCGCCATGCTGATCGAACGCAAGGATGGATCGGAGCTGGTCGTCGCCGGCCAGAAGTCCGGTGTCGTCTGGGCGCTAAATCCCGATGACGGCAAGCTCGTCTGGTCCAACAAGGTTGGGCGCGGCTCGGCCAATGGCGGCGCGCACTGGGGACTCGCGTTTGACGGGACACGCATCTTCGCACCGATGAACGATCCGAACCGCCCCGGCGCACCTGGCGAGAACCCCAACTTCGGCCCTGGCATCCATGCGCTCGATGCGATGACTGGCGAGATAGAATGGTCCTACAAGCCAAACCAGCGCGATTGCGGTGCCGAGATGCCCGTCGCCACGGCTTATGCGCCCGCGCCGGAGTGGCGCATTGAGCCTGTGTCTGCGCCTGTGCTGCCAACCCCGCGCGCCGCGCCGACGCCGCCGCGTCCTTCCGCAGGAGCGCCAACCGCGCAGCCGACAGCCGCGCCAGCGGCGCCCCCGCAACGACCTGCCGCGCCGTGCCGCCTTGGCATGTCGCCTGCTCCGCTGCTGGTGGATGGCGCCGTCGTTACGGGCACGACGCAGGGCATGCTTCGCATCTTCGACGGGCCGACCGGAGAAGTGTTGTTCGAGTACATGACCAACCGTCCGTTCGCAAAAACCGTGAACGGCGTTGAAGGCCATGGCGGCGGGCTGGACTCGGCACCGTACATCGCGGGCGATGGCACTCTTTTCGTGCAGTCCGGCTATGCGCGCTTTGGCCAGCCGCCCGGCAACGTATTGATCGCGTTCAGGCCGCGGACGAAATGAGCGCCAACGTTGAACGATCCAGCAGCAACCAAGGCCCTCGCAGCGAGCCAACAGGCATGAAAACCCAAAAATGGGTGCAGTGACTGGTCATGCCTCTTGCTGGCGCTCAAGAATCCCCATTCTGATGAAAACCGCGCCCACTGTGGGGGCTTGGCGCACAGGCTGACGTGGCTGCGTGCAACAGAAACTTGAAACCGTCTCGACATCGACCCACACGCAGCTGCTTGAAATGGCTGCGCGGCTAGCTGGCGTGGGGCATTGGCAGTTCCACGTGCCCACAGGACGCGTCGTGTGGTCGCCTGAGACGTATCGAATCCACGGTTTTGAGCCAGACGCTTTCGAGCCGGACTACAACGGGCTTCTGCAGTTGTACGAACCTGAAACCGCGAAACAGCTTTCTGCATTGGTCAGCCACGCAATCCTTACCGGCGAGGGCTATGAGTTTGAAGGCGCTATCGTGCGCCCCGATGGCTCCACACGGTACGTGGCGGCCAAGGCTGAATGCCTTCGCGACGCACAAGGGGCGGTCGAAGTGCTTTTTGGCGTGTTCCAGGACGTCACCGAACGGACGCGCGCCGAACGGTTTATCAGGACACTCGCAAACAGCATTCCGGCAATGGTCGGCTATTGGGATGCAGACCTTCGCTGTCGGTACGCAAATCTTCAGTATCGCGAGTGGTTCGGGCGCGACCCGGACAAAATGATCGACCTGACCCTCCAGCAGATGATGGGCTCCGAGCTTTTTGCAAAGAACGAACCCTCCATCCGAAATGCGTTGCGGGGCGAAGCGCAGGCGTTCGAACGAACATTGGTGAAGCCGTCGGGAGAAATCGGCCACGTGCTGGTGCGCTACATCCCCGACATGGATGATGCCGGGCGAGTGCTGGGCATGCTATCTCTCGTTGCCGACGTAACGGCCCTGAAGCAGACTGAACTCCACTTGCAGGAAGCCAATGAACTGACTCAAGAGGCGCTTGCGACAGCGCAGCAGGCGCTCGCGGACAAACGTGCATTTCTCGCGAGCATCTCGCACGAGCTCCGCAATCCGCTGACCGGCATCGTTGGATTTGCCGCACTGCTTGCCAGGGAAACCAATCTTGATGATCGAGCGGCAGGTCAGCTCAAACACATTCAAACGGCGGGCGAGACGCTGATGCGGACGATCGACGACCTGCTGGACATGTCCCGGCTGGACGCCGGTCAGATGGCCATCGCGCCGCGTCCGGTTGACCCTCGATGGCTCGCGGAAGACGCACTGCAGTTCTTTTCAGCGCAGATGCAGGAAAGAAGCCTGACCGCCGAGCTGTCTGCAGGCGCGCTACCGCCCGCCGTCTTGATGGATCCGCTGCGGGTCCGGCAGGTCATCACCAACTTCATCAGCAATGCGGTCAAGGTCACTGCCGCTGGAAGCATCAAGGTTGGCGTCACTTATGACGACAAGACCGAGCTGTTGACCATTGAGGTAAAGGATACGGGTTGTGGAATAGCGCCGGAGCATCAGGCGAAGCTGTTCCAGCGGTTTTCCCAGATCGATGCGTCGAGCCGCCGGGCAAGAAGCGGAACCGGATTGGGCCTGTCCATCTGCAAAGAGCTTGCAGAAGCCATGGGCGGCGAAGTCGGATTCAGCAGCCGCGCCGGAGAGGGCAGCAGCTTCTGGATTGTTCTTCCTGCGCCGCCAACGATGGCCCTGCCAGACAAGCCCAACGAGGACACTGCTTTCGACGCTGAGCGTTTGCTGGCCGGCACTGACGTGCTGATCGTGGACGATCATCCGGCCAACCGGATACTGCTTCGCCAGCTGCTCAGACATTTCGATGTGAACGCCGTCGAGGCGGGCAGCGCGGCCGAAGCACTGGAGAGAACGGCGAAGCAGGAATTCGACATGATACTGCTAGATGTGATGATGCCGGAAATCGATGGCGTCGCGGCCGCGCGGATGATCCGCGCGCAAGGTCGCAACCAGGCGACACCCTTGATTGCATTCACGGCGATCTCCGAGAGGGATATCTCTGAGGAAGAGGCCGGCTTGTTCGATGGCATCCTGACGAAGCCCATTTCGCCGCGCCGTCTGCAGGAGCTCCTGATCAGGCATGCACCCGCCCGGTTGGCGAAGGCTTGACCCTGGTTCGACAGCATCCATTGCCCATGACCTCGATACGGGCGGCAGGAACGGGATGTTCCAGGCGAGGAAGGCGACAGCTGTAACTATCCGCGCGACCGCCGCGGCGCGAACTGCGCTGGCCTCGCGAATACCACGCCCCGACCACGATTTGCGCGCGACAGCCATGTCGACCGAACACGCGCAGAGGGTCCGGAGCTTGTCGTCGCCCGACAGAAGTCAGGCGTTGTGCAGGCCGTCACACCGGAGAACGGTCAGCCCGTCACGTCGAACGAGGTTGGCCGCGGGAGACGCTTGACCTGTATCAATGCGGCAGCGGCGGACTGGCCTAGTCAGATGGGGAGCGATCAGACATGGGGCCAGACGCCGTGAAGGACATACTCTTCCACTTCGACAGCTATCCGGATCCAACGCCAGTCGCAGCGATCGATCAGGCCGTCCGGTTTGCCGCAACACTTGGCGCAGGGATCACCGCACTTGCGGTCCAGGTCGACTTCAAGCCCCCCGGGAACTGGCTTGCAGAGCGCCTCGTCAATCTGAGCGGCATGTGCGCGCAAGAAGAACAGAAGAGCCTTGCGAACTGCAAGGCAGCATTTGCGGCCTTCTCCGAGAAAGCTGCCGCAGCGAATGTGAAGGGAAGCGTGTTGCTCGCCAAGTCCGAGCCGGGCCTCCTCGGCGACGTGGTAAGTTTCCAGGCGCGCACGCGCGACATCTGTCTCATCCCCGTGGTCGACAGTCTCGACGGCCAGCGTTCAGTCGCCGAGGCAGTGTTGTTCGAGTCGGGGCGGCCGGTCGTGATCTTCCGTCCAGGTGCCGCTGACCTGCCGGCAACGACGCCCGGAGCAGTTGTGCTCGCCTGGGACGGCAGCCGCCAGGCCGCGCGTGCGATGGCGGACGCCCTGCCTGTCCTGAAGCTCGCGCGCGAGGTGCGGGTGCTGACTGTGGTCAAGGAGAAGCCTGAAGCCACGACGGGACTCGGCAATGACGTCGTCCGCCATCTTGGCTTGCACGGGGTCAAGGCCATTGCCGACGAGGTTGATATCGGGCATCGCAAGATCGGACCGGCGATATCCGACTTCGTGAAAGCGCACGGAGCAGACCTGCTGGTTATGGGCGGCTATGGCCGTTCCAGGTTACGCGAATTCATCCTGGGAGGCGCGACACAGCACCTGCTGCAGGAGCCGAGCGTCGCGATCATGTTGTCGCACTAGATGAGCGACAGCAGCAGCTGAACCGAGAGGCTGGCCGGCCGCGGAGCGCCCTACTTCTCGAACGGATCCCGCATCAGGATCACGTCCTCGCGCTCCGGGCTCGTGCTGAGCAACGCCACCGGCTTGCCGACAAGCTCCTCGAGGCGGCGCACATACTTTACAGCTTCACCCGGCAGCTGCGTCCAGCTGCGCGCGCTGCGGGTCGAGCCTTTCCAGCCCTTCACGGTTTCGTAGACCGGCTCGACATTTGCCTGGTCGGTCATGCCTGCGGGGAAGTGGTTGATGATGCGGTCGCCCAGCTTGTAGTGCGTGCAGACCTTTATCTCGTCGAACCCGTCCAGCACGTCCAGCTTGGTCAGCGCGAGGCCGGTGACGCCGGATACCGCGCACGCCTGCCGCACCATGACTGAGTCAAACCAGCCACAGCGTCGCGCGCGGCCGGTGTTGGTGCCGAATTCGTGGCCCACAGTCCCGAGCCGCTGGCCGATCTCATTGTCCTGCTCCGTTGGGAACGGCCCGCCGCCGACGCGCGTGGTGTAGGCCTTGGCGAGGCCCAGCACATAATTGATCGCGCCCGGCCCCGTGCCTGATCCTGCTGCCGCCTGACCTGAGACGACGTTCGACGATGTCACGAACGGATAGGTGCCGTGGTCGACGTCGAGCATCACGCCTTGCGCGCCTTCAAAGAGGATGCGCCGGCCGAGACGCACGGCCTGGTCCAGACGCTCCCACGCTGGTTGGGCGTAGGCGAGGATCTGTGGCGCGATCGCCAGAAGGTCCTTCTTCAGCTGCGCGCCATCCGGCTCCGGCAGGTTGAGGCCAAGCCGCAGCGGGCGATGGTGGGCCAGCAGGCGGTCGAGCTTCAGGTCGAGTGCTGCAGGATCAGCAAGGTCCGCGACGCGGATTGCGCGACGTCCGACCTTGTCTTCATAGGCCGGGCCGATCCCGCGCCGCGTCGTGCCGATCTGCGCGCCCGCCGCCGCCTCTTCGCGCGCCGCGTCTATGTCCTTGTGCCAGGGCAGGATGAGGCACGCATTGTCGGCGAGGATCAGGTCATCCGGCCCCAGATGCACGCCAGACTTCGCGATCGACGCGATCTCGTTCAGCAGGTGCCACGGATCGACCACCACGCCATTTCCGATGATTGAGAGTTTGCCGCCGCGCACGACGCCTGACGGCAAGAGGTTCAGCTTGAACACCTTGCCATCGATCACCAGCGTGTGGCCCGCATTGTGGCCGCCCTGGAAGCGCACGATCACGTCGGCCCGGCTCGACAGCCAGTCCACGATCTTGCCCTTGCCCTCGTCGCCCCACTGGGCACCGACCACTGCAACTCCGGTCATGGGCTTGGCTCCTGAATCCGCGGGCAAATGACACCGCAGCGGCCTCCGGCGCAAGGCATAAAGCCCACCGAATCAACCTTTCGGTAACCATCGGGAAGGCACGGTTTGCCGCATGACAAAGCGCACCCGTACGAAATCGCATCCCCGCCGTTCGCGCGGCCGGTCAGGCTCAACTTCGGTCGTCATCAGCGCCATTCTCGGCGTGCTTGCCGCAGCCTGGTATGTCTGGGGCGAGGATATCGGCGTGCCTTTCCCGGCACCGTCGGGGTCGGGCGGTGGCACCGAAACGTCTGCACCGGAAACGCCAGACACCAACGTCGCTGAAGCCGATCCGGCGCCGGCGCCGGACGGCGCCATCACAGGCACGGCCTCCGTCATCGATGCGGACACGCTCGACATCCGGTCCGAACGCATCCGCCTCATCGGCATCGATGCGCCTGAGTCCGGACAGAAGTGCAAGGATGCGAAGGGCGCGCTCGTGCGCTGCGGGTCGACCGCCGCCAATGCGCTGGATGCATGGATCAACCGCAACCCGGTGACGTGCATCTCCGAGGGCAAGGACCGTTACCAGCGCGTGCTGGGCAAATGCAGCGTCCGCGGACAGAGCGTGCAGGACTGGCTCGTCCGCAACGGCCACGCCGTGGCCTATCGCGACTACTCAACCGAGTTCGTCCCGGCGGAGCTCGCCGCGCGTGAGGCGAAGGCTGGCATCTGGTCGGGCGAGTTCGTGATGCCGTGGGACTGGCGCAAGGGGCAGCGGCTTGAAGGCGAGCCCCCGACGAAGGCCGCGCCAGGGGCTCCCTGAACAAGCGCAACCCCGACCAACCATGCCAGCCGTTGCCAGGTTCCGGCGTGTGTCGGTATGATAGGGAGAGGCTTGATCAGCAGGTGCAAACTCTTGCCATCCCTGCCCGCACGTTCGATGACAACGGCATGACCAGCACAAGACGCATCCTCGTCACCGGCGGCGCGCGACGCGTTGGGCGACGCCTTTGCGAACGGCTCTCTGCGGCCGGCCATAGTGTGATCATTCATGCCAATCGCAACGCGGCTGAAGCACGCAAGCTTTGCGAGCTGCTGCGCGCGGGCAACCCCAACACGTGGACGATCACCGCTGATCTCGCCAACGCGGCCGCCGCCAGCGCTCTCGTGGGACAGGCGGCGCAGCTCGCCGGGGGGCCGCTCAGCGCTCTGGTGAACTCTGCTTCGATCTTCGACTACGATGAACCGGGCGCGATGAAGGCCGACGTGTTCGATCAGGCGATGGCGGTGAACCTGCGCGCGCCGGCCCTGCTCTCGGACAGTCTGCTCGCGCAGGCCGATCCCGCGCGGGACAACGTCGTCGTCAACATCCTCGACCAGAAGCTCTGGAACATGAACCCGGACTTCTATTCCTACACGATCAGCAAGGCCGGCCTGCTAGCGGCGACCGACATGATGGCGCGCGCCTTTGCGCCGAGGGTGCGCGTCAACGCCATCGCGCCTGGACTGCTGCTGCCCAGTTTCGACCAGACGCAGGCGGAGTTCGAGACGGCCGCGAGCCGCAACCCGATGGGCCGCCCCATCGATGTCGACGATGTTGGCGCAGCGCTCGATTTCCTGCTGGCGACGCGCTCGCTGACCGGGCAGGTCATCCATGTCGACAATGGCCAGCGCCTCCAGTCCAGCGCGCGCGACGTGATGTTCGACACAGGGCCAGAAGGCGGCGCGACATGAGCTTTCCCAGCTTCTACCTCATCCGCATCGGGGGCATCGAAACATCCGCCTCGATCGGCATCCACGCTTTCGAGCAGGCTGCGCGCCAGCCCCTCCTGGTATCGGTCACGCTGATGCTGAGGCCTCCGCCGGGGGCGGACACGATCGAGGGTGTGCAGGACTATGATTTCGTGCGGGAAGGCGTCCTCGTCCTGGTAAACGAGCGCCATTTCAACCTGCAGGAGACGCTGTGCGGGGAGATTCTCGACCTGTGCCTGCGTCAGCCCGGCGTGCTGGGAGCAGTTGTGCAGACCAACAAGCCCGACGTATACCCCGGCGTCGCGATCGTGGCCTGCCGCATGGGGCGGATAGGACCCTCGCTTCCCGGCTTCCCCTGGTGGACGCTGGACGTCTGAGTGCAGGCCCCATAAGTGCAGGCCCTATGTTCGAGATCAGCGCGACGGCCAGTTTCGAGGCCAGCCACTATATCGAGGCCGAAGCCGGCAGCGCGCATTACCGGCGCGTGCACGGCCATTCCTTCCTGGTGACCGCAAGCGTCGCCTCCCCCGCGCCCGACAAGGATGGCTGGGTGATGGACCTGGGCGCGCTGGAGGCCCTCTTGAGGCACGTCCTGTCGGGTCTGGACCATACTGTCCTCAACGATGTGCCGGGCCTTGAGAAGCCGACATTCGAGCATATCCTGCTCTGGATCGAGTCGCGGATGAAGGCTGAGGGCGTTTCCCCCTCTCGCCTTGAGATCGAGCGGCCTACATTACGTCAGCGGGCGGTCTACACGTCCCGATAAGGAGCGCGACCCATGGCCAAGCCCAGCGAACCGAAGAAGCCGCCTGCCAGTTCCGTTGCCAGGTCGACCGCCAAATCCACGGGCGGCGAAACGCCGGTGAGCTCGAAGGAGACCCCGGCGCCCGCAAAGTCGAAAACCGGCAACACGCCCGAGACCCGTCCGCCAGCCCAGGCCAAGGGCACGGCCGCCCCTTCAACCAAGACGGGCGCCAGGCCGGGCGACCACACCGAAGCCACAGGCCGCGACCACGCCAGCCAGTCCGAGCACGCCAGGGCGCTGTGGCAGAAGCTGCACGGCACCTCCGACCAGCGCACCAAGGGCGGCCCGCCGGGCGCAACCAAGAAGGGCTTCGACCCGAAGCAGATCAAAGGCGGCCCCAAGAATTTTGGCGGCGCCGCCGGCAACCAGATGCTCCGCCGCACCCAGGGCAAGGGCGGTGGTGGTGGTGGTGGGGGCGGTGGTGGCGGCGGCGGCGGGGCTTAACTCTCGGCCGCCTCCAGCGCAGCGAGCCATTCCGCCTCTGCCGCATCCAGCTGCGCCTGCACTTTCGCACGAGCCTTCAACTTGGCTTCGGCATCAGCCTTGTGTGTGAATGTGCCGGGGTCGCCGAGGTCGCGGTCGAGCAGTTCGAGCGCGGCGCGGGCCTTCTCGACCTCTTTCTCGGCCGTCTCGATGCGGTGCTTCTGCTTGAAGGACATCTTCGGCGCAGACTTCGGCTTGTCCTGCCCGGCACCTGATGACGGAGCAGCCTTCTCTGCGGCAGCTGCGATCTCCGCGCGAGCGATGGCGTGCTGTTTGTCTGAATCGGGGCGATCGGCAGCAAGCACCAGCGCCTTGTAGTCGGCGAGGTCCCCGTCATACGGGTTGGCCTTGCCGTTGTTGACCAGCCAGAGCCGGTCAGCTGTCGCTTCCGCCAGATATGTGTCGTGGGTGATGACGAGCACGGCACCGTTGAACTCGTTCAGCGCATAGATCAACGCCTCGCGGCTATCGATGTCCAAGTGCGAGGTCGGTTCGTCGAGAATGAGAATATGCGGCTTCCTGTAGGTGGTGAGTCCCATCAGCAGGCGCACCTTCTCGCCGCCCGAGAGCTTGTCCACTTTGGTCTCGCACTTCTCGTGGCCGAAGCCGAACTGCGCTGCGAGTGCGCGCACCTGCGCCTGGCCCGCGTTTGGCAGAAGATCCTTCACGTGATCGAGCACGGTCTCGCCGGCGCGCAGTTCGTCGAGCTGGTCCTGGCTGAAATAGCCGATGCGCAGGTTCTTCGAGGCGCGCCTCAAGCCCTGCAGCAGCGGCAGTTTCTGCGCGATCGACTTCACCAGCGTCGTCTTGCCCTGCCCGTTGGCGCCGACGATGGCGATGCGATCATCGAAATCCAGACGCAGTGAAACCCGCTCAAGCACAGGCTTGCCTGCTGCATACCCCATGTCGACCTTGTCGAGCTCGAGAATGGGGGACGCGAGTTCTTCGACTTCATAGAACTTGAACGGCACGGTGCGCTCGGCCAGCGGGACGGTGATGACCGTCATCTTCTCGAGCATCTTCATGCGGCTCTGCGCCTGCGCAGCCTTTGAAGCCTTGGCCTTGAAGCGATCGATGAAGGACTGCATGTGGGCGCGCTGGACGTCCTGCTTTTCCTTCTGGGCGGCGAGGTGCTGCGTGCGCTCCGCGCGCCGCTGCAGGTAGGTGTCGTAGCCGCCCGCCTGCAGCACCAGCTTGGCGTTCTCGATCGCGAGGATGTGCGTTACCGAACGATTCAGCAGATCGCGGTCGTGGCTGACGATGACGACGGTGTGCGGGTATTTGCGCAGGTATTGCTCGAGCCAGGCCGCGCCTTCGAGATCGAGATAGTTGGTCGGTTCGTCCAGCAGAAGAAGCTCGGGCTGCGCAAAGAGCACGCCGCCGAGGGCTGCGCGCATGCGCCAGCCGCCGGAGAATTCCTTGCAGGCGCGCGACATGTCGTTCTGCGTGAAGCCGAGGCCGACCAGGATTTCCGCGGCCCGCGCCTCACCCGACCAGGCGTCGATGTCGGCCAGGCGCTCGTGGATCTCGCCGATGCGATCCGGGTCTTCGCAGGTGTCCGCCTCGCGCATCAGGCTGGCGCGTTCGTGGTCGGCTTCCAGCACGACGTCGAGCAGGCTGGTGTCGTTGGCTGGCACCTCCTGCAGCACATACCCCATCTTCGCGCCGCGATTGATGCGGACGGAGCCGTCACCATTGCCCTCGCCCTTGGCGAGCTCCTCGCGGATGATGCGCAGCAGGGTCGACTTGCCTGTGCCGTTGCGGCCGACAAGGCCCACCTTCCAGCCATCGGCAATCTGCGCCGACGCCCCTTCGAACAGGGGCCGGCCATCGATCCGGAACGTCAGGTCATTGATCTGGAGCATGGAGGGGGAGAGTTTCTGGGCGTCTTTTGCCGCTCGTATGACGGCTTGGCCGCGGTGCGTCAAACGCCGATCCTGCGGCCATTCCGTCCGCTTGGCGCCTCGGAAAGCGAAAGGCCCGGCTGGTTCCAGCCGGGCCTTGGCAATTCACGTCAGCGGGAGCTTACGACTTGGAGATCGCGATCCAGGTCTTGGCCAGCCAGGCCGCGCCGTTGTCGGCCTTGATCGACTGCCAGGTCTTGACAGCATCCGCCTTCTTGCCAGCCTTCATCTCGGCGACGCCGAGGCGCAGCTTCACGAGGTCAGCCGTGCCTGCGGGCATTTCGCCCTTGGCCAGCGCCTTGTTGAACAGCTCGATTGCCTTGGTGGCGTTGCCGTTGGCGAGATAGCCTTCGGCGACGATGCCGAACTGTTCGCCTGTTGCACGGGTCGCGGCGACGGCTTCGCTCTTGGCAAGTTCACTGGCCTTGTCGAGGGCCGCGGCCTTGGTCACAGAGTCCACCAGCGGCTTGTTCTTCGCAACGTTGGCATCGCCCGCCTTGACCAGCACGGCCCAGGAGTTGGCCGCCTCGATCGAAATGCCCCGGTTACGCGCAGCTTCGGCCATCTCGAAGCGCTCCTGCGGCTTCAGGTTGACCTTGGCGGCTTCCATCGCGCGAAAAACGTCAAGTCCGACATCGTTGGAACGATAGGTCGGTTCTTTCTTGGTGCGCTCGATCAGCATGCGCCAGTAAGTATCGTTCCCCATCGAGGGCGCGATACGCTCGAGCGTCTTGTAGTACTCGTCCATCTTGTTCTGCCCCGCGAGCGCGTTGAGCAGGATGTTGTAGTGGGTGGCCGTCGGCTTGCCGGCGGCGATGGCCTTGTTGATCGCGGTCTGCGCGCCGGCGAAGTTCTTGGCCTCGAGTTCCTTCTTGGCGACGAAGGCGTGCTCAGTGCCCGTGCCGCCGTATTTCGAGATGTTTTCCTTGGTCTGCGCCAGCGCCTTCGTCGCATTACCGGCGTCGGCATAGCGGCCGGCCAGCATCTGGTCGTAATTCTTTGTAGGCAGACCGCTGCCGCCCGAGGCCTTGGCCTTTTCGATAGCGGCGATACAGCCCTGGTGATTCTTGATCGACGGGTCGCAGCTGGCGGCGACGCGGATCTGCTCGATCGCGCCGCGTTGCTGAGCACCTGACGCGTGAGCGGAGGCCGCATCCGCCTTGGCGAGAGCCTGGCTCCAGTTGCGCGAGCTCAGCGCGGCGTTGGCCGCGTTGAAATTCTCGACGAACTCTTTCTTCGCCGTGACCTTCTGGGCATACGCCGCAGGGGCCATTGCTACGCTGGCTGCGCCGAGCGCGCCTAGCAGGCCGAGGCCCAGAGCGGGCAGGCTGTTGCGCAAGGCTTTGCCGAACGTCTGCATCTTTTATCCTCCACCTTCATTTTGACCGGGCGTTTCTACCGGGGGCGTTCCGACTGCAAACTCGAACAGGTCAGAACTCGATATAGCTTGCTCGACCCCATCCTCAACTCGATTCACGCAGCTTCGACTGCGTGAGGCGGCCCCCGGCCATCGGACGGGCACCGCCTGCAACTACACCGGGCAGAATGCGGCGCGATCAAGGTCCCCCGATCACGCTACAGTCATCAGGTTCCCCCGATCACGCCCATCTTCTTGAGGCCGTTCCGCTGCGCGGCGGCCATCACGTGAGCGACCACGCCATACTGGGCCTGACGGTCCGGTTCGATGTGGATCTCGGGCTGCATCGCGCGCCCGGCCTCGACCTTCATCCGCGCGTCCAGCGAATTGCGGTCGACGATTTCGCCCATCCAGGAAATCTGGTTGTCGAACCCTATCATGATGCGGACGGGATCCGGCATGTCGTCCGGCGGCGGCGGCTGGTTCTCCGGCGGCGGAAGCGGCGTATCAAGCTTAACCGCGTGGCGCTGCGGCGGCAGCGTCACGATCATCATGATCAGCAGCACCAGCATCACGTCGATCAGCGGCGTGGTGTTGATCTCCGAAAGCGGTTCGCCTTCTTCGCGTTCGCCAACTGCCATTGCCATGACGAATTACTCCTTTGGCCCTCCCCCCGGGATGCCCGGGGGAAGGGAAATTGACACGTCAGCCAGTGCTGCCGGGACGCGGCGCCTTGGTGATGAAGCCGACCTTCAGAATACCAGCCTTCTGCGCGATCTCGACCACCCTGCCGACCTGGAAATACGGGGTCGAAAGGTCGCCGCGGATATGCACTTCAGGCTGCGGATCCTGGCGGGCGAAGGCAGACATCCTTTGCGCCAGCTGCGTATCGGTGAGTTCCTGCAGATCCTCGTAAACAGCGCCGTCGGCCCGAACGGAGAGGTTGATGTTCTCCCTCTTCGGGACAACGACCTGATTCCGCTCTGTCGGCATTTCGACCTCGATGCTCTTCACCGCCACCGGGATGGTGATCAGGAAGATGATCAGCATCACGAGCATGACGTCGACGAGCGGGGTCGTGTTGATCGAGGAGTTGACCGGAGATTCATCCGTCTCGACCAGCTGAATACCGCCGCTACCTTCGTTCCCTATCTTTTCGTCAGACATGGTGTGGCCTCCTGAGCAGCCGCGACCTTTAGGCCTTGGCCGAAGAAGCCATCAGCTTGTCGACGTCGTAGGCGAAGTGGCGCGCGGCGTCGGAGATGTTCTTGTTCCGGCGGCCGAGCAGGTTGTAGAAGATAACCGCCGGGACGGCGACGGCGAGACCGATGGCGGTCATGATCAGCGCTTCACCGACCGGACCGGCCACGCGCTCGATCGAGGCGTCGCCAGAAGCGGTGATGGTGATCAGCGCTTTCACGATACCCCAAACGGTGCCGAAAAGGCCGACGAACGGGCAGATAGCGCCGACGGTGGCGAGGAAGGCCATGCCGCCCTGCAGGCGTCCGTTGATGCGCTCAAGCTCGATACCGACCTGGTGAGACATGCGGTCAGAGCGCGAGATACGCGCGCCGAGGCCGGCCTGCGCCGAGTTCGCCTGGGCGATCGCGCCTTCAGCCACAGCGCGGAAGGCGTTGTTGCGGCCGAGAAGGTCAAGGCCCTCGTCGAGCGTGTTGGCGTCCCAGAAAGCCGGGATCTTCTTCATCTGGTTGCTCAGCATCGTCTGATCCACCGCCTTGGTGACGGCGATGTAGATCGTACCGGCGAACATGATGATCATGATGATCAGCGTGCCCTTGCCGACTTCGTCGCTCTCGGTCCAGACGGCCGCAAGCGTGAAAGCCTCTTCCATCGAGTGAGCTTCACCGTCGGCCTTGGGCGCTTCGCCGGCAGGTGCGGCAGCAGGCGCAGCAGCTTCAGGAACTGCGGGCGCCGCATCTTCCGTCGGAAGCATCGGCGGCGCGTCGGCCGGCTGAGCAAGCGCCGCCATCGGCATGGACAGCATTGCAAGCGCGGCAAGCAACAATTTTACCGGATTGGACTGCCGCTTCAGACCATCCCCGAGATACGCCATCTTCATAACCGTCTTCTCCTCATTCGGGTCACCCCGAGACTAGTTGCGGCGGTGCGAAGCTATCCCTTCGTGCCGCCTGATTGATAACCCGTTTGAGCGCCAATCCCCCAGCGCGCCGGCCGTCAAGCCAACCCTATTCCGGCAGCTTCCAGACCAACGTCATCTCGTAAGGCTTGTACGCCGGCGGACACCAGGCGACAGGCTTGCCGTCGCCATCCTTGGCTGGCGTAAAGGGCAGCTTGGACATTCCCTTCACCGCCGCCTCATCAAGCGCCTCAACGCCGCTTGAGCGGATAACCTTGACGTCGCTCGCGCGCCCTTCGGCGCTCATGCACATCGAGAGCCTGACTTCGCCTTCCTGCTTCTTGCGGATCGCGGACGTCGGATAGTCCTTGGAGAGCATCTCGTCGAACCGACGCTGGTTGGCCTTCGGCGCAATAGCGGGGCGCGGCGGCGGAGCAGGCCTCGCGGCCGGAGCCGGCGGCGGCGGCGGGGCGGGATTGGCAACTGCCTGCACCTGACGCACGGCATTTTCCTGCGGGGGCGGGGTGTCGAACACGAAGTCGGGCAGGATCACCTGCGGCGGCGGCGGCGGCAGGTCGACGTCGATCGGTGGCGGCGGCGGTTCGTCCTCGACGATCTCTTCGAGTTCCTCGATCATGACGACTTCAGTCTCGACCCGCTCATTGGCCTCGATGATGCCGAGCCCGTTGGCGAGCGCGTAGCCCGAGACGCCAAGGCCAAGCACGACGCCGACGACCCCGACGACACGCGTTTTGGTATTGCTCCGCTTCGTAGCGTAATACATGTCTCTCTCGCTCTCGACGCCCCAGTGTCTCAACCCCGGCATCTAGGCCTTGGTGGCGAGACAAGATTTCTATGCCTTCGTTTTGCCTCAAGCGCCAGACTGACAGCAGCGTTTTTTGCAGAACAGGTTGCGCGTTCTCGTCGCATTTCTGACGAATGCGTCGGCTCGCTGGGGCCTCGGAAACGGCGCTGTTATTGTTGTTCGCCGCACCGCCGGGGGGAGCCGGCGACCCTTCTTTTGCGGGGATATGCCCTGCACGTCATGCCGCGTCAACGAGCAGTGGCGCCACGTCCTTCAACTTTCCGGGTTGGAAACTGACCAGTGCGTCAGCAGCCGGGATTTTCAGGTCAGCGATTCCCTGCAGCGGCGGCCTCGTCCTCGCCTGATCCGAGAACCTCTTCAACCGTCGGCGGGTCCTTGTCGGGATCGGACAGCAGGCCCTCCCACTTCGCGATCACCGCGCAGGCGATCGAGTTTCCGATCACGTTCGTCGCGGTGCGCCCCATGTCCATGAAGGCGTCGACCGCCAGCACCAGCGCAATCCAGGCCGGATCCATGTTCATCGCAGGGAGCGTGGCGGAGATAACAACGAGCGATGCGCGCGGCACCCCGGCAATCCCCTTCGACGTGACCATGAGCAGCAGGAGCATGCCGATCTGCTGTTCAACCGTCAGCGGCACGCCCATCGCCTGCGCGATGAACATCACCGCGAACGTGCAGTACATCATCGAGCCGTCGAGATTGAACGAGTAGCCCAGCGGCAGCACGAAGGAGACGACCCGGTTGGCGATGCCATGCCGCTCGAGCTGTTCCAGGAGCCGCGGGTAAGCCGCCTCAGAACTCGCCGTCGCGAACGCCAGCAGGCCCGGCGCACGCACATCCCAGATCAGCCTGAAAACGCGTGGTCCGAGGATAAGGAAGCCCACGAAGATCAGCAGCGACCACAGCACGAACAGCGCCAGGAAGAACGTCCCGACCAGTCGGCCATAATCAGCGATAACGCCCAGACCCTGCAGCGAAACCGTATATGCAATGGCCCCAAACACCGCGAACGGCGCCGCCAGCATCACATAGCCTGTAACCTTCAGCATAAGGAACGCGCCCTGCTCCAGCAGGTCCGTGACCTTCGCGGTCTTCTGTCCCAGCGACTGCAGCGCCACCCCCAGGAACAGGGAAATCACCACGATCTGCAGGATCTCGTTCCGCGCCATCGCATCCACGATGGAGGTCGGGAAGACGTGCGTGATGAACTCCGCCAGCGAGAATGCGCCCGTGGACACTGTCGAGACATCCGCCACAGCCGTCTCCAGCGTGACCGGGAAATTCACCCCGGGCTGGAACAGGTTCACCATCACCAGCCCAAGCCCCAGCGACACCAGCGAGGCCGTGATGAACCAGCCCATCGTGCGCGCGCCGATCCTGCCCACGGCGGCCCCGCCGCCCAGATGCGCGATGCCCACGGTCAGCGTGGTGAGAACGAGGGGCGCCACGATCATCTTGATCAGGCGCAGGAAGATGTCGGAGAGGATCTTGAAATAGCTGGCAATATCCATCTGGCTCTTGGTCGGCGTCTTCTCGATTTCGAGCGCTGTGACCTGTCCGTTCTTGTTCTTGTCGGCCTGCGCGAAAGTGAGATCGTCGGTCCGGCCAGCCCGCGAGGCGGTGAATTCCTCTTCGCTCAGCGATCCGTCACGGTTCGCATCGAACGCCGCTACCCGCTCCGCTGCGGCTGTGACGCGCGCGCCCTGGTCGCCATAGACGAATGCGCCAACCGCCGCGCCCAGCACCATCGCGAGAATCAGGCCGATGAAGATAAGGCGTTGCATGCGGCAAGGGCTCCACAGGTAAGGTCTGCCTGCATAACACGCGAAAGCGGGCTGACTACCCTTGCGCGGCGACAGCCTGCCCGATCCATGCAAGCGTGCACCTATTCGCGCCACCATGCCCATCCGCCTCCGGATCAGGCTGGCGCAGGAGGCTGCTGATGGATGACGGCGCGATCGACCGCGAGGCGATGGGCAAGATGGCCAAGGCTCTCGTCTTCATCAAAGGCGCAACCGACCCGACCGCGATCGCCCTGAAGCTGGCCGCCGACACCGGCAAGCCCGCCGACATCAAGAAGGCCCGCGCCCTCTTCATCAAGCTCAAGCCCAGCGAGCGCAAAGGCGCCATGGCGATGATCTCGGACGATTAGGGGCGCTATCCCAGCATCTTTGCGGCCGCGCTGCTCAGGCGTGTCCGCGCGCCGCCCTCACTTCGGACAGCGAATACCGCCGCCAACGCCTGCGCGTCCGCCATCGCCAACCCGCCATCGGCTCCCATCGCGAAAAGCGCCGTCGCCCAGGCATCGGCCTCCATCGCGCTGACGTTCAGCACGGCCACGCCGGACAGCTCTCCCGTCAGCGACTGCCGCGTCCGTCCGTCAAGCAAGTGCGAGACGCCCTCGCGCCGACGCACGAAATCGCCACTGGTCGCAACAGCGAGGTTCACCAGCGCCACATCGGTCCCGTTCGGTTCGCCATCTGCAAAGGCCAGATCAGACAGCTCAAGCTGCACCCACCAGGGTTGCGCATCGGGCTTCACTCCCTGCCCCACGAACTCGCCGCCGATCTCCATCAAGAAGCTCGGCACGCCGAGCCGCCGCAGCGCGTCTGCGCACAGATCAACTGCATACCCTTTCGCGATCGAGGACAGATCCAGCGCTACCCCGCCTGTCTGCTTCACGCGGAGCCCTTCCGGGTCGAGTTCGACGCCGCGCCATCCCGCATTCGCCGCAGACGCCAACAAGCCCGCCCCAAACCCCGCTGCCTCGACATCGCGGCCAAGCGCAGGATCATAGGCGCCATCGGTGATCGCCGCGATCTCCAGCGCACGCCTGAGGACGAAGGCGAACTCTGCTGGAATCGCGCGCCAGCCAGCCTCCGCCGCATTGAACCGCGAGAGATCGGAGCCCCGCTCCCATCCACTCATCTGCCGGATCACCAGCGCGAACGCATCCTGCAGCGCGGCCACGACGATCGCCGTCTTTACCGCCTCATGGGCCACGAATGACAGCGACCATCCCGTCCCCATCGTCGCGCCCGAGAGCCGCCGCAGCGGCGCATCGATCCGCGAGGCACGCACATCGGCAGGCTTCAGGCCTTTCGGGATGAGCAGGCGGGGGTCTGGCATGGGATCCTTCCCGTCCCGCTTGCACGGGGAGGAATGAGCTGGTCAGCCCGGCAACACTTCGAGCACGGCCACATAGTTCGACTGCGATTTCAGCGTCCTGCCCTCCATCGTCATCGTGCCGGCGGATTCGGCTTCGAGCCAGTACATGCCGGCGTTCGCAAGCTTGAGCTTCAGCGACCCGTCCGCGCCGGTCCTGAGTTTCAGCTCGCCCGGCTCGTCGCGATAACGGTCGCCGCCCTGAATCACAGACACTTCAGTGTTTGCGGCCGGCTTGCCATTGTCGGTCAGGATGAATGTCGCCTCCTCGCCCGAATACAGATCGTTCGGATGCGTCGCGCCGCCGAGTTCGAGGCCCTGGCCCGTCGCCTTGAGCGGCGTCGGCGCACCATTGGTGACGAACGTCTCGACGCGGCGGCTTGTCGCCGTCAGTTCGACGCCCGACTTCTTGTCGATGCCTTGCGCGATGTAGTCCTGCATCAGGCCGCGCCAGCGCTTGGTCTCTGCGCCTTCTTTGTAAGATGCGTTCAGCACCGAATTCGCCTGCGCGATCCGGTAGGTGCCCTTCTGTTTCAGCTCGAGGTCGAACGTGGTGCGATACTGGCCGACAGTCGCGTTCGCCGGCTTCACGCTGGAGCCATCCGGCGCGGTGATCGAAATCGCATCAATCTGCATCGGGCGGTGATCCGGGAAGAACAAGTTGTTCGAGATCGCGCCGTCGAGTGTCACCCACGCCTTGTCGCCCGAGACGACGGTGGCCGACGGCAGGATCCAGGCGCGGTGAGCCTGCGCTGCACCGACCATCAGCGAGGTGGCGGCGGCAGCGATCAGTAGCCGTTTGGCCAAGGTCATCGTGTTTCTCCGACGTATGAAAATGCGCTCAATTACCTGGTCAGCTTGAGCGTGACGTCGCCCAGCTCTTCCTTGCCCCTGGCCGAGCCTTGCGCTTCGGCCCCGGGGGCCCATTTGAACGGAATCTCGACGAGCTCCTTGCCGCCCACTTCGCGGCTGGCCTC
>Ga0163144_10005454_pt1 | contig 28240 bp, 20 predicted proteins | sample OliLak19BULKMAT1_FD_123175 | JGI IMG/M metagenome (GOLD analysis project Ga0163144, IMG submission 123175) | Freshwater microbial mat bacterial communities from Lake Vanda, McMurdo Dry Valleys, Antarctica - Oligotrophic Lake LV.19.BULKMAT1 | ecosystem: Environmental > Aquatic > Freshwater >... | reverse complement strand
TGATGCACGGCCAGCCAGTCCGACTTGTCACCGGCAAAGCGGAAGGCGCGCACATTGTCGAAGTCGCGCTTGGTGCCGTCCGCCAGATTCACGACCGCCAGCCTGGGCTGCGCGGGAGCGGCTGAAACGCCCACGCTACCACCCGCGGGAGCGGCGCCTCGACCGCCGCGACCACCACGTCCCGCCGCGCTGCTCGCAAACTCGAGGAACGCGACCCATCGTCCGTTACCGCTCAGCGCCACCGAGGGAGCGGTTCCACCCGGTCCGCCGCGCCCGCCGGCGGCCGCGGCGGCGTCGCCGATCGGGAAGCGCATCTCCTTCGCTCCCGCCGCAGTACCACGCACGACCACCTCGGCGTCGCCCTCGTTTGGCGCGAGGATGTAGGCAAACCACGTGCCATCGTTGGACAGCTGCGGGACACGAATCCCCTTCCAGGACACGAGGTCGTTCACCGAGAGCTGGCGTCCCGCAGACGCCGGCGGCGTCCATAGGGAAACCGGCTTGTCGTCTTTGGCGCCAAAGGGGAGCGCGGTGAGTGGATTGACGGGAGCCGCATTGGGAACGGGCGCCTGCTGCGCGCCCGCCGTGAACGCGACGAGTCCGGAGGTCGCCAAGGAAAGGCGGACAAGCTGAGAAGTACGCACGGGCAATAATCCTGGTAGAGGCTCGGCGTACAGTAGCGTGCGCGAGATTGGCGCGAAAGAAGGCGGGGACGGGTCTGCGCTACACCACAGAGAGATTGCGCAGCTTCGCGTCACGCGCGTGTTCGTCCCTGGCGCGCACATCGACAGTCAACCCTTCGGCGGCGGCGACCACGCGCAGCGCGCTGCCCATCGATGCGGCCAATGCGCGACACTCCAGCACAATCTGCGTGAGCTGCTCGTCGGTACGGTCGGGGTGATGATGAAAGAGCAGCAGCGTGCCGGCATTGCAGTGCACGGCGAAACGTGTCGCCTCTTCCGCCGTAGAATGCCCCCAACCCACATGCGCGGTCAACTCCGACGTGACATACGTCGCGTCGTGAATCAGCACCGGGACATCGCGCAATGCAGTCGCCAATGCATCGCGCCATGCGATCACGGTGCCATCATCGCTGGCCATCGACAGTTCGTTGTCCGGCGCGTAAGCGAGGATCAGCCCTTCGTCATCCTGCACGGCAATGATCGACGCCGCGCCGGGGTGACGCGCGGGGAGTCGCCGCACCATCGTGCGGCCCACGGACACGTCGTCGTCCGTCGACCAGTCGCGGGCGTGCAGACGACTGACAATGCCCGCCACCGGCGGAAAGAGTGGCGGTGAGAGGAGCGCTTCGAGAAACGGGCCCAACTCATTCGCGTCGGCGTTGCCGCATGCCACCACGACGTCGCGAGACTGCTCCGTCAGCGGCGCGAAATGCGGTAATCCGATCACATGATCGGAATGCCGATGCGAAAGAAACAGATGAATGGGTCGAGCGTCGTGCGCATTCGACAGCGCGCGGCCCAGTCCTCGCAAGCCCGAGCCTGCGTCGAGCACGATGATGTCGTCGTCGGCCGTACGCAGTTCGATGCAGGGTGTGTGGCCCCCGAACTGCACCGTGTGCGCACCCGGGCTGGGAGACGTGCCGCGCACCCCCCACACACGCATGCGCGCACGAGCGACCGCCCCCTCCGACATCAGAGCCGCGGTCGCGAGCGCGCCTGCAGAGCACCGCGATCGACGATGGTCACGAGACGACGCTGCACGGAGATCAATCCCTTCTCCTGGAACTCGGCCATCGCCCGCGACACCGTCTCACGACTCGCACCGATCATCTGCGAGATCGTCTGGTGCGTGAGGTGCTTCACCAGCGTGGCCGGTTCGCCTGGGCCGACATGTTCGAGCAACACCTTCGCCACGCGACCTGGCACGTCAAGCAGGATCAAGCTGCCGATGGTGCCATCCGCCTGCCGCAGACGACGCGAGAGTTCGACCATGAGCCCCCACGCCACCAGGGGCGACTGCTCCACCTGACGACGGAAATCGGCGCGTCGCAAGACAAGCAATCCGGAAGGCAGTGTCGCGACGACGTGTGCGGAACGCGGACGTCCGTCGATCAGCGAGAGCTCACCGAAGTGATCACCGACACCCAGGACGTCCAGAATGACCTCACGTCCGTCTTCGGCGATGATGAGGACCTTCACCTCACCCGAGCGAACGACGTACAACGCGTCGCCGGGATCGCCTTCGCTGACGATGACCGCGTTCTTGGCGAACTTCTGTTCGCGCGTCAGTTCCGCAAAGCCGCGCACGGCCGCGCGATCCAGCTCACGGAACAGCGGCACCGTGGCCAGAAAGTCGGATATGCGTTCGACCGACACGCTCATCGTGGAAGGCGTAAAGCGGAGGGGAGTTGTACCGACAGTGACCATTGACGTAGTCCTCGAAGCCGGCAGCCCGGGGTGATCGAACAGTGAAGGTATCGTGAAGGATGGCTGATCGGCTATCTTCCTGCGTACACACCACGGCCGCCGAAGTGCGCCGTGGGGGATATTCCGCACAATTACAGGGTGATCCTATGGTCCTGTAATGACCGTATGCGGTGACTCGAATCACACTATTCTGCATTTCTGATGCCGAAGTCCACGGCGACGGCGCTTCGGCGCATCGCAGCCATCCCGTCGTTCGAATGTTGAGCCACCTGCGCGATCGCATCGCCGATGCGCTGCAACGTGCCGCCGAAGTCGAACAGCTGCTCGCCGATCCGGAAACGGTGAAAGATGCGCCTCGACTCGCCTCCCTTGGCCGAGAACATCATCGTCTCGCGGATGTCGTCGTGAAAGCGAATCGCCTCGCCAAAGCCGAGCTCGAGCTGTCCGACGCGCGCGAGATGGCCAATGGCGAGGATGCCGAATTCGCGACCGAAGCACGCGCCGAAGTGGAGCGACTCGAGAGCGAGTCTGCGGCGCTGGAGAAGGCGCTGCTGCCGCTGCTCATTCCGCGCGATCCGTTGGACGATCGACCCGCCATCTTCGAAATTCGTGCCGGTACCGGTGGCGATGAAGCCGCGCTCTTTGGCGCCGATCTGCTGCGCATGTACACGCGCTTCATCGAGCGACGTGGCTGGCGGATCGAACAGATCTCCTACTCCGATGGCGCGCTGGGTGGCATCAAGGAAGCCGTGTTCAAAGTGATCGGCGACGGTGCATTCGGCGTGCTGCGCTGGGAGTCGGGAGTGCATCGGGTCCAACGCGTTCCGGCCACCGAAAGTCAGGGCCGCATTCACACGTCGGCGGCGACGGTGGCGGTGTTGCCCGAGGCCGAAGAGGTCGACGTGCGCATCGAAGACAAGGACCTGCGCATCGATGTGTTTCGTTCGTCCGGGCCGGGCGGTCAGAGTGTCAACACGACTGACTCCGCGGTACGTATCACGCACCTTCCCACCGGCATCGTGGTCTCGCAGCAGGACCAGAAGTCGCAGCTGCAGAACAAGGCGAAAGGCATGGAAGTGTTGCGCGCGCGTCTGCTCGACCTGCGCGTGTCCGAGCAGGAAGCGGAGCGCTCCCGCATGCGCCGATCGCAGGTATCCACGGGCGACCGTTCAGCAAAAATTCGCACCTACAACTATCCGCAGGGACGCGTCACCGATCATCGCGTTGGTGTCACCCTCTACGACATCGATCGCGTGATGAACGGAGATCTCACGTCGTTCCTCGACGCGCTCGCGCTGGCGAATGCGGAAGAGCAGTTGAGCGTCTGATTCTGCACGCGATTTCCTTTCGCAGCACGGTACGGAGGCGCTGACATGCGGACGTTGCTGCGGGCGTTACTGCAGGAGGTCGCCGAGCAGTTGGCAGCGTCGACACGTCTGGACGACGAATCACGCGCCGACGCGAAGCGCGAAGCGCGCCTGCTCGTGGCGGCCCTGCTCGAGCTCTCGCCCGGTGCGCTGGCGCAGCGGCTCGACGGCATTCCCTCCGACGCCGACCGCGCCCGCATTCTGACCGCGTCGGCGCGACGGGCGCGCGGCGAACCCTTGGCCTACTGCGTGGGTACAGCGGCGTTTCGGCATCTGGTGCTCATGGTCGATGCGCGGGTGCTCATTCCACGCCCCGAGACCGAAATTGTGGTGGACGAGGTGCTGCGACTCGTCGGCGCGCATCCAGGCGGGGTGGCGGTGGATATCGGGACGGGCTCGGGCGCCATCGCGGCAGCGCTGGCGACGGAGGGCGAATTCGACCTCGTGGTGGCGACCGATGTCTCCGCGGACGCCCTCGTCGTCGCGGCGCGCAACGTTCAGCGGTTGCCCGCCTCGGCTGCACCGGTGGAGCTGCGTGCGGGCGCCGATCTCGCACCGCTGGCCGGGCTCGTCGCCCGTGTCATTGTCTCCAATCCTCCCTACATTGCGTATGGCGAGGCGGGCACGCTGCCGTCGAGTGTGCGCGATTGGGAGCCGGCCATGGCGCTCTTTGCCTCCGACGAGGGTATGGCACGCTACGGGGCGCTGCTGGCCGGCGCGGGAGCCCATCTCGAAGCCGATGGCTGGCTGGTGCTCGAAGTCGATGCCAGACGAGCGCAGGAGACTGCGCGACGGGCGACGGCACGCGGGTTTGCCGATGTCCGGCTGGTGCGCGACCTGAGCGGCAGGGAACGGGTGCTCGTGGCAAGGAATTCGCCGCAGGTGCGCGCGACAGCAATGGCAGCAGCAACCTCAGACACCCCGCGGCGCCGCAGCACGACAACCAATCCAGTAACGCTGTCCACTATTGCATCCGGACCAGAGGCCGGAGAACATGCTCGAAGATAAGGCGAAGGATCTCGGTCGCACGATCGGCCAGAGTTCGGAGTACAAGGCAGTGAAGCGCTCGAGTGAAGCGCTCAACTCCGATCGCGAGGCCACGGTCATTTTGCGCCAGATGGAGCAGATTCGTACCGACGCGCAGGCGCTCATCGACCGCGGACAGGAGCCGACGCCCGAGATGGAGCAGCAGCTCGATGCGCTGTTGCAGGAGGTGCAGACGAATCCGTCCTATCAGGGTGCCATCTCGGCGCAGGACAACTTCGACAAGCTGATGCTGCGCGTGAACAGCTGGATTGCCGACGGCATCCGCGCCGGCGCGACCAGTCAGATCATCCTTGGCTGAACCAGTGCGGGAGCGCGTCCCACATCACCCGGTGACTTGATGGCGCTGAACGGTTTGTTCGTGGTGCTCGAAGGTGGGGAAGGTGTCGGCAAGACGACGCAGTGGCGTCATCTGACGGCGCGGCTCGAGCACGCCGGTGACGAAGTCGTGGCGCTGCGCGAGCCCGGCGGCACCCCCGCCGGTGATGTGCTGCGCGCCGTGTTGCTCGATCCGGAAGCCACGCTCACCCCCGAGACCGAAGCGCTGCTCTTTGCCGCGTCGCGGGCGCAGTTGGTGGGCCTGGTGATTCGTCCCGCACTGTCACGAGGGGCCGTCGTGCTGGTGGATCGGTTCCTGCTCTCCACCTATGCGTATCAGGGTGCCGGTCGTGGGCTATCCTTGGACGCCCTTCGCGCGTCCAATCAATTGGCGACTGGTGGACTCGCGCCCGACCTCACCCTGCTGCTCTCCATGTCACTCGACGACGCGTTGGCCAGAATGCATTCGCGCGGCTCGCCCGATCGCATGGAGCGCGAGTCACTCGCGTTTCATGCGCGTGTCGCTGAGGCGTTTGTTGCCGCCACCGATCCCGCTTGGCAGGCCCGGTATCCCGAAATCGGCACCGTCGTGACGGTCGACGCCACTGGTGATCCGGCGTCCGTGACGGCGCGGTGCGTGGAGCGCTTGATCGAGCGGTGGCCCGATCGCTTTGGCACGCTGGCGACACCGGCCGCTACCGATGGTCATGGTCATGGTGATGGTCATGGTGATGGTCATGGTGATGGTCATGGTGATGGTCATGGTCATGGTCATGGTCAGCATCACCTGCACGGGACGGACGTCGCGGTCGCGGAGGTGGCGCATGGCTGACGAACTCCCCGACGCACCACGCCCGACCAGTCGACGCTCGCGCGGGGTGGTCGCCGCGACGCTGTTCGTCGGATTGCTGTCGCTCGGCGGATGGTGGGCCGGTCGCGATCTCACCAAGGGTGTGGCCAGGCCGCGATCCACGGTGGGTGGTGCGCACCTGTTCGATCAGGTGGTGGCCGCCGTGACGCGCAATTACGTGGATTCGCTCGATGCGACGGCGCTGTACGACAAGGCGGTCGTCGGAATGCTGCGTGAGCTGAACGACCCGTACACGATGTTCCTCGCCGAGGATCGTCTGAAACGGTTCAACGAGCAGATCAGCGGCACGTACGCTGGCGTGGGGCTGCAGATGGATGTCCGCGACCAGTGGCCGACGGTGATTGAAGCGATTCCCGGCGGCCCGTCGCATCGCGCTGGCATTCTCGCGGGCGACCGCATTGTGAAGGTGGGAACCGAAGCCACCAAAGGATGGTCCACGGGTGAAGCCTCGCGCGCGCTGCGAGGGCCGCCAGGTTCACGCGTGGCACTGGGCATCGAACGTGGCGACCAGCGACTCAGTATCTCGGTGCAGCGCGATACCGTGCATTTGCGCGCGGTACCACACGTGGCGATGCTACCGGGCGCTGTTGGCTACGCGGACATCAAGGTCTTTGGCGCGCAGACCACGACAGAACTGCAGGCCGCCGTGGACTCGCTGGTGAAGCAGGGTGCGCGTTCGCTCGTGCTCGACTTGCGCGGCAATCCCGGCGGACTGTTGGAGCAGGGCGTGGCCGTGTCCGAACTCTTCCTCGACCCGGGACAGAGCATCGTGCAGTTGCGCTCGCGGCCAGGCGGTGCAGCGCAAACGTTCACCGATCGCGAGCAACAGCGTTGGCCCACGCTGCCGATCACGGTACTGGTAGATCGTGGCAGCGCGAGCGCCTCGGAGATCGTCGCCGGCGCGTTGCAGGACCACGATCGCGCACTGGTGCTGGGCACCACGTCATTCGGCAAAGGCAGTGCACAAAACGTTTATCCGCTCGTCTCCGGTGGCGCGCTGCGGCTGACCACGGCACGTTGGTACACGCCGGTCGGACGAAGCATCAACAAGCCGCCGCCACGCAATCGCGACGACGACGATGCCGACAGCGCCGGCGTCGCGCTGCCGGCCGATACGATCCGACCGCGATTCCGCACCGATGCCGGTCGCACGGTGCTTGGTGGTGGTGGCATCACGCCGGATGTCATGGCCGGTGACACGACCACGCCAATGCCGGTGCAGGGGCTCGCGCGCGCGATGGGAAAGCACCTTGGCTCGTACCGCGACGCCCTCGCGAAACAGGCTGCGTTACTCAAGCGCTCAATGAAGTCGCCGGCGGATCCGGTGACCCCGGCGATGCTCAATGCGCTCTACGCGGACCTGCAGGCGCGCGAGGTCGCACCCGATCGCAAAGTCTTCGATACGGCCTCGCCCTGGATCGCGCGGTCGCTTGGTTACGAGATGACGCGGGTCGCATTTGGCGCGGACGCGGAGTTCTTGCGCCGTACGCAGGACGATGTGGTGCTGCAGCGGGCCGCGGCGCTCATGCAGGGGTCGAGGTCGCCGCGCGATGTGTTTGCGCGGCTCGAGCAGCAGAAGGCGATCGAGGTGCCGGCGTCGCCGTAGAACAGCGCGGCGCAAACCCACCACCCGACCGGAACTCGCAAGCAACTACCGAGTCTCCAGTGGTGGGTTCGGGTTTTGAGCTTCCGGTTACATGCCTGGCAGCTTCGTCACGACCTTCACGCCCTTGGGTGGAGTGAAGCGGAACGCATTCTTCGGCAGCGTCGCGTCGGGTGACCACGTGGTCAGCGTGATCGTGCGATCGACACCCTGTTGGTCGATCACCTGGACGCGAATAGGGCGCGGGTAATTGTCGTCGAGCCACAGCGTGGCTTTCTGAAAGGGTACGCTACCAGCAGTCCTGGGGAGCAGTTGCACGCGATGCGTGGCGCGACCATCGATGGTCACCGCTTCACCACCGCTGATCGTGAATGACTTGCGCGGCGCTTCCAGCAACTGACCGAGCAAATCGGCGACGATGGCGCCATCGGTGTCCGCAGGCAACTTGAGCACCTGTCCAGGTGTGCTGCTGGGCAGGTAGACCCAGAGCGACTTCCCGTCGCCAACGATGCGATCGCCCACCGGATCGGTGAAGGTGATCGAGACCTTGCCTGGCCGCTGCTGCTGAAACAGCCCGCGCGACAACGCCGTCCGCCCAAGGATCGGGTTGGTGATCTTCTGCTCGAAGTGTGCCTCGAGCGTGTTCTGCGCCGCCCAAGCCTTGGCCACTCTCTCGTACGCAGCATCAGCCGCCGGCTGTGCGGACGCGCCGACACTGCGCACGGTGAGCCCCAGCACCAAAGCAGCAACGTGCGCGCACCCGAAACCCACCACCCGAACTCGAAGCCCGACCCTTGGTGGTTGCAGTTGTAGAACCGATCTCGTAGTCATCCTCGTTGCTACCCCGCGCGCGGTGTCGCGTGCCTTCACTCGGTGACGGCCGTCGCGAGCTTGGGCGTCGGCGCGATCTCCCGTCCAATCGCCCCCGCAATGAGTCGCAACTGCTTCACCAGCTCCGTGAACTGGTCCGGGTACAACGACTGCGCGCCATCCGACAACGCCTGGTCGGGCGTCGGATGCACTTCCACGAGAATGCCATCGGCACCCGCCGCGACGGCCGCCCGCGCCATCGGCGTGACCTTGTCGCGCAAGCCAGTGCCGTGACTCGGATCAGCCACGATCGGGAGGTGCGACAGCTTGTGTACGACCGGAATCGCCGTGAGATCGAACAGGTTGCGCGTCGCGGAATCGAACGTGCGCACGCCGCGCTCGCAGAGAATCACGTGCGGATTGCCTTCCGCAAGAATGTACTCGGCGCTCAGCAACAGATCGTTGATCGTGGCCGCCATGCCGCGCTTGAGCAACACCGGCTTGCCGATCTTTCCGACATGACGCAGCAGCGAATAGTTCTGCATGTTGCGCGCACCGATCTGGATGCAGTCGGCGTATTCGGCCACGAGATCCGCCCCGGTTTCGTCCATCGCTTCGGTGACGATCGCGAGCCCGGTCACTTCACGCGCCAGTGCAAGCAGTTCGAGTCCGCGCTTGCCCATTCCCTGAAACGCATAGGGCGATGACCGCGGCTTGAACGCACCGCCGCGCAATGCGGTCGCGCCGCCTTCGCGTACCGCACGTGCGGACGCGAGAATCTGTTCTTCGCTTTCAACGGAGCAGGGGCCGGCGAACACCACGATCTCGTCGCCACCGACACGCACCCCAGGCGCGATCTCCACGATTGTCGATTCGTTCTTCCACTCGCGCGCGGCCTGACGATACGGCTTCTGCACGATGAGCACGCTCGACACCGACGGCAGTCCCTCGATGTGTCCCCAATCGATCTGCGAGTCGTCGCCGAGGAGGCCGATGGCCATGCGAGTGGAACCCGGCATTGGCAGAGGCTTGAATCCCTGGCGTACGATTTCATCGCAGACGCGCTGGATATCGGTGTCACTCGCGTTCGGCTGCATCACGACCAGCATGGCACGTCCTCTGACCTGTCAGAAATCGATGAACCAGCCGTCGGTTGCAAGCACCGTCGGCCCGGCATAGCGTTCCGCCACTTCGGCGATGATGTCGATCATCTCGACGGGCGGATAGAAGTGCGTCAACACGAGGCGATGCGCCCCCGCGCGCGACGCGAGTGCACCAGCCTGTCGCGGTGTCAGATGCTCGCGAATGGCCAGTGCGTCGGGCAGTGAGCACTCGGCCAGCAACACATCGCAGCCGCTTGCCCACTCCGCCAGCGCCTCGTCGTACCCCGTGTCGCCGGTGTAGACGAGACGGGAGATGCCGTCACGCACGGAATATGCAACGCTCTCCGTCGTGTGCGGTACCGGTTGCGCGCTCAGTGACACCGTCTCCGAGATTGCCACCGTCTCGCTCGCGACGAGTTCTCGCACCGCGAGAGGGAATCCGGGCGCCAACATCCATGCCCCGTAGACGGCCGCCATCCCTTCCAGCAGCGCCTTCGTACCGACAGGTCCATAGATCGTCACCGGCGTCGCGCGTGGCGGCAGCTGCCCCCATCTCCATCCCATCAGGAGCATGGGCAGGTCGGCGATGTGGTCGGCGTGGAAGTGCGTGATGGCCACGTGGGTGATGGCCGGCCAGGCAATGCCGAGCGCCGCCATGCGATGGACGATCCCGGATCCGCAATCGAGGAGTAGGCGGACATCGTCGCACGCGACGAGGTGCGCGGACGCGACACGCGACGCATGTGGGGCGGCGGTTCCGGTACCGATGGTCGTCAGGCGCATGGCACTCCGATGAGGAATCGAGGCAGGAATGAGCGAGGCACAACTCTCCACGAAGCGCGCGCCCCCCCCTGCGCCGGCGGCACTTTGGAGCGAACTTACTGCGACCGTATTCCAACCCTCTTCCCGGAAGCCGCATGTTCAAGAAGTTCGCCGCTGAAGCACTCGGCCTTAGTGACATTGGCGTCATCGTGCCACCGGGCGACTACGACAAGGTAGACGCCGACGACTATCTGTTTCACGAGGACAAGGAAAAGATCTACTTCCTGATCAAATCGAAGAAGGACGAGTACTGCTTCACCAATCTGGCGTTCATTCATGTCGACGGTGAGTCTGCGGTGTCGTCCAAACGGTCGATCCGACGCTACCCGTGGGGCGCGCACCACATTCACGGCGTGATGATCGAAACGGCCGGCACGATCGACCGTGACGTCGAGCTGAAGTTTTCGATCGGTGAAGTGCGGCTGAGCATCGATGTGCGCAAGAATTTCATCGAGCCGCTCAAGGACATCTACAAGGCGCTGACGTACATCGGACACATGCAGGGGCGCGAAACTACGGCCCGTAGCCACGCGCTGCACTGCTCGACCGTTGTCGGATCGATGTACCGGATGAATGCCGGCGATCCGGAATCGGTGGCCCGCCAGTACACGTCGATGCTGGACGCGCTCAACACGGCGGTCATCGATCGGTTCACCACGCGAGACTTTGGCGCGATCTTCGAGAAGTACGTTCACGCCTGAGCGGTCTCGCTCAACGGGCACCTCGCGACCGCGGCGTGCTCACTTCTTCCGCACGTTCAGCCCCGCGCGCGCAAGCATCGGTGCAAAGCGCGGGTCGCTGCGGACCGCATCCAAAAGCGGGTCCACCGGCAGGAGGCTCACCTGAAACGAGCGGTCCGCGATCGCGCGCTCCAGCGCAACAAAGAAGCGGTCGCGATCGGCCAGCGCGGCGTACGGTCGAAAGAGCAGGCCGGCATCAAAAGACGGTTCATCTGGGCCTGAACAGCGCCCTGCGAAAGACCGGCGGCTGTGTGCCCACACCGAAGCGTACCAGATACACGCCCGGCGCGACGACGCGTCCATCGGAGTCGGTACCATCCCACACGAATCGGTTGTCGCAGTTGCTGCCGGCGCCCGGTGCTCCGCGCCCGTAGCGGCCGGGTGCGAAGCTCGTGGCGGCATCCGACGGACTCAGCACGCTGCGAACGAAGTTGCCGCGCGCATCGAGGACATCGATCGAGACACGTCCACCAGGCTCGCCAAGATCAAACCAGAAACAGGTCGTAAAACTTGTCGCCGACGGAAACGGGTTGGGGAAGTTCTGGTAAAAAATCGTCGTCGTCGGCAGTGGCGGATCGATGATCAGAAACGATCCTGCACTCACGATACGCACGGTCGCGCCGGTGCGGAGCGTCGCGCGCACGTTCCATCTATACGACGTGTTCGCCTGCAGATTCGTCGGTGGACGAAAGGTCGTGTCGCGCACCCCGCCCGCCGCGACTTCCGTGCGCCCCTGCGACATGATCTCCAACTCGTACGTCCAACCGCCGGTTGCCGCGACGACGGGAGCACTTCGCCAGACGAACAGTGGCCGACGAATATCGAAGATGTCGCCGTTGGCAGAATTCGGCGTGACGAGCGTCAACCACGAGGGCACCCGCTTCGGTCCGAACACCGCCGACAGCGTGCGAAAGCCGACCGTCGGTTCCACGATCGCGCGCAGGTACACGTTCGCATCGCTGGGCAACGGCCGCGTGATCTGCACCAGATACACGCTGTCGGTGCTTACGAACGACGTATCGAGCACGACGCTCGCAAAGTCGATGGTCGTGCTCGCCTGCAGTGACACGCGAAAGGGCGCGGCCGCTCCAAAGCCCGACGCACGCACGGTCACCGCCGGCGTGATCGTGTTGAGCGTTGCTTCTGCGGGGCCGGTCAGCAATACACTCTGCGCCTGAGTCAACGTCGCCGACAGCAGCGTCGCCACAGCGGATACCAGAACTTGCTGTCGGCGCAGCGTCGGCCGAAAGTTATGCAGGCGCAGACTGACGATCCGGTTCGTCGTCCGCACGCGACTCATCGCCGTCCAGTGAGTCCTCCGTCGTGTCGTCATTCCCTGGCGCGAGATCTTCGCCCGTCGTCTCGTCGATCACCGCACCGCCGCGCAGACGCACCGCCACGATCGACGACACGCCCGGCTCCTGCATCGTCACACCGTATACAGCGTCCGCCGCTTCCGTGGTCGTGCGCGGATTGTGCGTGATGACGATGAACTGGGTGCGCGACTTGAACTGGTTGAGCATCTTCACGAAGCGACCGATATTCTGGTCGTCGAGTGGTGCATCCACTTCGTCGAGCAGGCAGAACGGGCTCGGCTTGGTGAGAAAGATGCCGAACAACAGCGACAGAGCGACGAGTGCGCGTTCACCACTTGAGAGCAGATGGATGCGCTGTGTCTTCTTGCCGCGTGGTGACGCGTGAATCTCGATGTCGCAATCCAGCGGCGCGTCGGGATTCTCGAGACGCAGGTCGCACTCGCCACCACCAAACAGCGTGAGGAAGATCTGGCGGAAGTTCTGTCGCACCTGCGAAAATGTCACGAGAAAAAGCTCGCGCGCCGTGCTGTCGATCTCACGAATGGCCTGATGCAATGACTGCTTGGCCGCCACCAGATCATTGCGCTGGCTGGTGAGGAACTCGAGACGACGCTGCTCCTCCTCGTGCTCTTCGATGGCCAGTGGATTCACCGGCCCAAGTTCGTCGAGCGATTCGCGCAACTGCTGCGCCTCGGTGCGCAACGCATCCGTTGCGAGCTCGAGCTCCTGAAATCCACCCAGCAAGTCTTCCAGCGAACGGCGCCACTCTGTTTCGAGTCGCTGACGGATCGCTTCGCGCCGTCCCGACAACTCCGTGTGACGCAGCTGCGCGCCATGCAGTTGCTCGCCCAACGACGTCGCACGACGCCGCGCTTCATCGAGCATCGTTTCCGCTGCATCGAGCGCCGCAGTGGACGAGGCCACCGCACGTTCCGCGCCGGCCAGACGACCATCCGCATCGGCCAACGACTGCTGCTGCGTCTCCAACTCGGTGCGCCACGCCGCGAGCTGTTCAGCCAACTGCTGGTCGGCCGACGACAACGTGGACAATTCCTTGGCGAGTGATTCGAGACGTGCCGCCGCCGTGGAGTCTTCCTCGAGCAAACGCTGCTCGCGATCGATCGCCACGGACAGTCGCGCCTGTGCCTGCGCCTGCGTCACCTGACAGGCAGCGCGCGCATCACGCGCCTGTTCCTGCTCACGATCGGCGTTGCCCAGCGCTTCACGCGCATCGGCGATGGCCGTGTCCGCTTCACCAGCGCGCGCGTTCAACGCTGCGGCCTGCTCAGCCAGTTGCGCCGCACGCGCTTCGAGCTCCTGCAAACGCGTGACCAATCGCTCGGCCAACGCACTCGATTGCTGCATCTCACGCTCGGCACGTTCGCGTCGACGGCCCACTTCCTTCTGCACTTCGTCTGCGCGACGCGCTTCCTGCTGCGCGCGGTTCGAGGCTTCCGTGGCCATCTGCTGCGCACGTTCGGCTTCGCCCAACGCCACACGCCCACGCTCCGCCGCCATCGTCGCTTCCTCGCGACGGATATCCGCGGCCTGCAACTCCGCCTCGAGGCGTGTCAGCTCTGCACGACGCTGCAGCGGACCAGGGCCGGTTGCCGTGCCCGGCAGAAACACGGCACCGCGTTCATCGACAAACGCTTCGCCTGCATCGATGCTGCGCACCTTGCCAAGCAGCGCACGCACCCACGACACGCCGGGGCCCGTCGCCTGCACGCGCGTGGCCAGCGCGTCGGTGTCGACGCCGAGTTCAGCAACCACATCAACCGGCAACAGCAGCAGCGGACCTGGGTGCGTGTGCGCGTGCCACTGGCGAATTGCCGCCGCCGCATCGGCGTCGCGCACAACGATCGCGTGCATCGTTGCGCCGAGGTAACGCTCCACGAGCTTGGCTGCATCGCCATCGGCGGTGAGGAAGTCGGTCAACGGTCCGAGAATCGCTCCGGCACCAAATCGCTCGCGCTCCTTCAGCAACTTGGCGGCAGACGGCGCCAGTCCCACGCGCTCGCGTTCGAGTGCTTCGAGGGCATGCACACGTCCCTCGAGCGCCGTACGCTGCTGCACGACCGACGCCAGCGCACTGCGCGCTTCGGAGTCGGCGGTGCGCGCAGACGCCGCGGCCAGCCGCGCGCCTTCGAGTGAAGCCAACGCGTTCTGCGCGTCGGCCTGCGTGATCGCCAGCTGTTCACCGGCGGCTACGAGTTCGCGTTCGATCGTCGCAAATGCGTCGGCCAACTGCTCACGCTCGTGCTCGAGCACATCACGTCGCTGCTGCGTTTCGGCGAACTCGCGACCGGCACCTTCACGATCCAGTTCCAATCGACGCGCCTGATCCCGATGCTCACGCACCTGACGGTCCAGCTGATCGAGCGCGGCACGCGCACGCTGCACCGCTTCACGCGTCGTCTGTTCGGCGGTGATGCGCTGCTGCAGTGCTTCGCCGGCATCGGTCAGGTCACGCGCGAGGGTTGCACGATCAGTGACGGCACGCTCGCGATCTTCGCGCAACCGTTGACCGAACGCCTCGTTGTCCTTGCGCTCCTGCTCGGCACGCTCACGTCGCTGCACGGTGCTGCGCTGACGCTCCTCCGCCACCGCGAGCTCACGCTCCAGTCGCTGCGTACGATCGCGCTGTTCCGCGGCCAGTCGCGCCAACTCCAGTCGGCTGGCCTCGGAGGTGGCACGTGCGCTGTGTGCCGTCTCACGTGCGGCCTCGGCGACGTGAATCGCGTCTTCCGACCCCGGCACTTCGGCACGCAGTTCCTCGAGACGCGTGTCGAGCGCGGTGAGTTCGTCGCGCCACGACGCCATCTCGCGCGTGGCCAGCGACAGCTCCACCTGAAAGCGACGCGCCATCAACTCGGCGTGACGCTCCGCACGACGACGCTGACGGGCCAGCGAACGCACCTGACTTTGCACTTCGACGATGAGATCGTCGAGACGTGCGAGATCCACCGACGTTTCTTCCAGACGACGTTCCGCACTGCGACGACGATCACGATAAAGCCCGACGCCAGCCGCTTCCTCGAACAGCTCACGGCGTTCGTCGGGGCGGTCGGAGAGCAGGGCATCGATCATCTTGCTTTCGATGACCACCCCGGAGTCCGCACCGAGACCGGTACCGCGCACGAGATCCTGAATGTCGCGCAGACGGCATGGCGCACGATTCAGCAGGTACTCGCTCTCCCCCGAGCGCAGCAGTCGGCGCGTCAGCACCACTTCCTTGAACGGGATGGGCAACTCGCCGTCGTTGTTCTCGAAGTGGAGCGAGACCTCGGCCATGTTCACCTGCTTGCGCGCCGATGAGCCGTGGAAGATGACGTCTTCCATCTTCGCACCACGCATGGCGCGTGCACGCTGCTCGCCGAGTACCCAGCGCACTGCGTCGGAGACGTTCGACTTGCCGCTCCCGTTCGGACCGACGATGGCCGTGACGCCGCGCTCGAACACAAACTCCGTGTGATCGGCGAAGGCCTTGAATCCGTGGATCTCGAGCTTCGTAAGCCGCACTAAAACGTTCTCCCCGTTCGGTAAGCGAGCACCGGCGTGATGCCGAGTGTGCGCAAGGAATCTGCAAGCGTATTCGCATGCTCCGGCGTTTCGAACGCGCCCGTGTAGACGGTCGCGCTCCCATCCGCTTGCTGCAGCGCATAGACCATCAATCCGCGCTTCGTGAAATCGGCGATGCGGGCACTCACGGCCTCGCTTGCGACGCCTCTCTCCAGACGCAGTGCAAACGGCACCACCATGATGCTGCCGGCACCGACGATCTTGTCGAGACGCAACTTCGCCAACAGCGCTTCAGCCGCCGCGCGCGTTGCTGCCGCGCCCACCGTCACGCGAAACCACTGCTCGCCACCTTCCGGCACCGGCGACATCGCCACGGCCGAGAGCGCCTTGATTCGTGCATCCGGCATCGCCGCCTCGCGGGTGTTCGCCGTTGCAACGTAGATCGAATACCGTGCAGCGTTCGCCGAATCCGCGACGTTCGCGATTTGGAGTGGTGGCTTCGTTGGTTGCACGGCGCCGCTGTCGCCAAGTGCGAGACCGAGCAGTGTGGAGTCGGCCGGCGTCGTGTCACGTTGCAGACTGTCGCGCGACGTCGAGTCCATTGGCGTCGGCGGTACCAGCATCGAGGCGGTGTCGTTGACCGCGCCGCCGAGTAACGCGACGACCGACGACGGTAGCTGCGCGCGGATCTGCGGCCAGAAGGCCCCGATGGCCACGGCCACGGCACCGAGGGCAACGAGCGCCGCCACCAGCTTGGTACGACGACGGTCGGAATTGTCCGACGCCGCTGCGCGCGCCCGTGCGGCACTTTCGCGGCGCGGCGGCGGCGGAGGCGGGGCGACAGGCTGCGGAGGCAGCACGATGGGCACGCCAGTCGGCACGGAGAAGGCGGTGTCGCCTACCGGCATGATCGCGCCGACGTAGCGGCACAGCTCTGCAAAGCCGGGAGTGCCCGGCACCGCCACGATCAACAGCAGCGCACCGACTTGATGAAAGCCGGCCGCGAGACGACGCCACCGATCGTTCGCGTAGACGGCGCCATGCGCGACCGCCTCCGTGCCGCTGGGCATGATGAAGACATTCCCCGAGTCGTTCACCGGCTGCGCGATCTTGTTCAGCGATACGCCGTAGAGAAAGCTGTCCGCGATGCCATGCGGATCGTCGCCCGAGACGAGCGCCTGCAATGGCGGCACTTCACCCACGAGATCGGCCACGGCGACGCGTCGCCGCGCGCCCTGCACGCGCGCGATACCAATCGCGACCGATGCAGCTACGACCGGATCGACGCCGGCGATCACAGCCGCGTACAATTCGTCGAAGAGCGGGGCGAGACGCTGCCCTTCATTCTCCCACGAGTTTGGGGCCGACGCCGGTATGCCCGGCACGGGGATGCCAGTCACGGTGCTCCTCGAAAGATCCAATAACTTTGCGCGGACGCACGACCGACACGCTCTGCTTCATCGCGCGACGGATATGGGCCCAGGACCACGCGATACAGTGTGCGTCCCGCGCGCTCTGACGTCGTGATGCGCGGCACTTGTCCATCAACGCGAATTCGGCTCGCCAGCGACCGCGCCTGCTTCTCATCGAGCACGGTGGCGAACGACACCGTGAAAACGGTACTGCGCTCGTTGTCCACGCGTGGTGCAGGGGTGGGCACCGTGCCGCTGCCCGACGCCGACGACACCGGGGGGGGCGCTGACCTCGTTGGCGGCACCACGCCACTGTCGCTCACCGCCGCACTGTCATCCACGTCGGACGGAGCACGCGGTGCGCTCGTGCGGAATCGAACCGGCTGATCGAGTCCGGCCGAGCGTGGACGAAATCCGTTCCATCGCAGCGCATGCCAGAAGTCCTTGGCGCCGCCGGGAATTGCGCGACCATCGGCGAGTGTCACGGGATGTGCGAGCACCACGTTTTCACCCTGTGCCAGCGCGATCGATCCATCCGGCAACACCAACGGCAAATCGCCGCGCCAGGCACTGCGCACAACACCCTGCACGTCATCGCCGCCGAGACTCACCACAAACACCGTATCACCCGCGCCACGCGCCAACAGCGTGCGGCCCAGCGGGTCCATGCGCAGGTCGAGCGCCGGCGACGGCAGTTTGATCTTGCCGCTCACTCCTTCCTCGAAACGATCGACCACCACGAGCGACAGATCGCCGTCGAGCGCAATGAACAGGCGATCGCCACTCGGCGTGTTCGCGATTGCTCGCACCGGATCGCCAAGGTCGACCTCGAGCACTTTGGTAAGATCACGCGCGCTGACCACCACGACCGACTCGTTCGCACCAAAGAAGATGCGATCGCCCACGGTGCCGGCGGTCTGCGCAATGGTTTGCGCCAGCGCCTGTGGCTCACCACCCACGTCGGTCGAGAGGCTGTCGGAAACCGCTTGGCCCGGCGGTCGTACGCGCCAGACCACGACACGTTTGCCGAGTACGCCTGCCACGATGAGCGACCCATCGAGCTGAGCGAACAGTGCCGACGCCGGCAGCGGGGGGGAAAACCGCCAGTCGCCACCACTCGGCGTGAAGCGCGTCAGATCGCCGCGGTTGGTGAGCGCATAGACCGCCGAGCCATCAGCCGAGGAGAGTGCGCTGACGGTGTCCTTGCGCTCGACCGTGATGGTGCCGACTCGCAAGTCAACGCGCACAGGTGAGCCGGCGGTGTCCATCGCCGCGAGGTAGCCATCTTCGGCGCCGAAGCCGAGCACATGATCGAGTGCCGGTGCGCGAAAGCTCGAGCGCCAGAGCACCGAATCGAGCGCCGGATAGGCATACGCGGACACGAGCCCGCCACTGCGCGAAACGCGCAGCACAACGGGGTCAGGACCACCGGGGATTACGAGAAGGGCGCCGGCTCCAGAAGGGCGGGACGAGCTATCGGCACAGCCGCCGGCAAAGCCGCACGCGAGGAGCACGAGCGCCGACACGAAGAGCGTGCGCACGGCGGAAAGGTACCAGACAGATACGGTGCGGGGAACCGGCGCGGGGCAGAACTGAACTACCGAGTTTCGGGTGGTGAGTGTGGGTGACGGGTAGCGGGTTGAACGACCCAACTTCCAGCGGCGGGTAGGAGTCTGGAGTCAGCAAGTACGGCGTCTCGGCGAGGGGACGGGGAAATGCCAGTGTGCCCTGTCATCCACTCGCGCGGACGGCCGGCCCGCCCCGTCTCCAAACCCGTACTCACGGCCCCTCACTGGGTCGATCAGGTCCGGGCGAACGTCTCGCTCCGGAACAAGACACCGGCACCGTCGCAACCCGTCGCGGCGATGCCGCCCTTTCTCGAAGCTCAAAACTCCGACTCGAGGCCCGGTACCGGGTGGTTAGGAGTCGCGCCAATTCAGCTGCTAATAGCTCGGTCCAAAGAACCACGTCCCGAATCCTTTCTGCCCCGGCCGGTTGAGCGGAACTGCCCAGTCCCATCGCACGATCGCGATGTTGAACAAGTTGAGCCGGAAGCCGTAGCCATAGCTGCGGAGCAGTGCGCGCTGCTTCGAGAAGTCGTAATTGCTCGGCTGCGACAGCATCGCCGACTGACCCGCCGACCACGCCACGCCGGCGTCATAGAAGATCAGTCCATCCACCGGCGGCAGTCCGATTGGCAGCGATCCGAGATCCAGTCGACGAATGATCGGGAAGCGCAGCTCGACGTTGGCGAAGGCCACGCGCGAGCCGATCGTCTCGACGGTGTTGCACTGCGATCCCGTGTCGGTCGGCAGTCCGCTGCACTGCACGTTGCCGAAATCGTCGCGATTGTAGCCGCGGATGTAGTCCGGCCGGCCAATCCACTTCGGGAAACGCGACTCGTCCTTGCCGACCGCAGCGATTGTCGTGAGTCGCGTGGCGAGCGTGACGTAGTTGAAGAGAATCGGCAGGTACGATCGCATATCCGCGAGGTACTCCGTCCATTGCCACGACCCGAAGCTTGGCTCCACCTGCAGGCGCGCGCGCTTGCCGGAGATCGGTCCGGTAAAGCCGAACAACGTGTTGTCCGTCACCCACGCGACGTACGGGGATACCCAGTTCGCCGAGGCGACGTTGCGAGTAGGTCCGCGCTCGTACGCCGTGGCGAACCCGAAGTTCAGATCGACCGTGCGGAAGAACGGAAAGACCTGCTGGTCCACGTTGTTGAAACGTGCGCCGAGTTCGAATCGCGTGAAGCGATTCAGCGGGTAGAGCGCGGCCGCAAACACCTCGCGCAACACCAGACGATTGATCTCCTGCACCTGCTGAAACTGATTGTCACCGACAGGCGTCTGGGTGGCGTTGGAGAGCAGGTAAATCGGCTGCTGCGTGAGACCGGTGGTGTACTGCAGTCGCTTGCCAAGACTGGTGTATCCGATGAAGACCTGCGCGTCGCTGAGCTGCCCGTTGATGGCACCCGACAGCGCGAGCCGATGATCGCCGAGCAGGTCGCTGAGCACGATGGTGGTGCCGCCGAAGGTGCCCTGTCCGAATCCGCCCTGCTGATACCCAATACTCGGCTGCGCGATGTACTCCGGTGTGAAACGCACCTTGTAGCGCGTGTCGCGGAAGCGCGTCGTGTCCGGCAAGTTGAAATCGAAACTGTCCATCATCGCGCGCACGCTGATCTGTTCGGACATGCGTGACAGCGTGAGCTGCGGCAGATCGCTCGAGACGCGCGCCAGGTCACCATTCTGCGGCCGATAGAACGACTGACGTGAGGCGGCAGTGTCACGTACCGTCCCACGTCGCAAGTGCGCCGTCGGATCGACTGGTGCGGCCGGTGCGACGGCGACTGGTGGCGCACCGGGCAACGGCGCGCCCGGACCTTGGGCGACCACCGCCGTCACCCCCGGCTTGAACGGCTCCTTCTTGAGCGAACGCGGATTCTGAATCTTCCAGATCGCATGCTCGCCCTTTTCGTAGTACACGAACGCCAACAGGTCTGCGCCACGCGCCCACGAGATTGCCGGCGACATTTCGGCCACCGCGTTCACCGCGCCAGCGACATTCGAGAGCTGGTAATGCAGCTTCGCGTCGGTGTCGTAGAGAAACAGATTCGACGTACCGGTGCGATCCGACAGGTAGATCAGACTCCTGCCGTCGGGTGCCCACTGCGGATTGATGTTCAGCCCGGCCTGATCGGGCACGACCGAGACTTTGCCCGTCTCGGTGTCATACAACGACACTTTGAGCTTGCCGATCTTGAGAATGCCGAAGTCGGTGTCTTCACCACGATCGCTCGCGAACGCGATCGTCCGCCCGTCGGGTGACCACTGCGGTTGCAGGTCACCGTACATGTCTTTCGTCAGCTGCTGGATGCCCGGCGTATCGAACGAGACCATGTACAGATCGCTGATGCCATGCTTCATGCCGCTGAACACGATACGGCGTCCGTCCGGCGAGAACGTCGGACTGAGCACCTGATCGAGCTCGTAATCGAAACGCTTGATGATGTCGCGCGACTTCACGTCGAGCACGTACAACACATCGCGACCACCGCGCTGTCCGGTGAAGGCCAACTGCGATCCATCGGGCGAAAACGATGGCTGCGAGTAGATGTAGCGCAGCTGCTCAAAGTCCGGGTTGGTGGTTGTCTTCACGAGACGCGAGATGCGCTTGCCCGTGGTTGCATCGGCGAGATACAACTCGGGGAACACCTCGCCGCGCAGCAGGCTGCCGTACGCCACATACGAGATGTACTTGCCGTCGGTGGACATCGCCGGCGCCACGAACAGGTTCGCAATCGTGCCCGACCGACGCTGCGACAGCAACGGCTCGGCGAACGAACGCGGACGCTGCAGGTCGGCGATGATCGGCAGATACTTCGCCTGCATCGCCTGCTTCCACTCGTCGCTCAGCTCGTCCAGCGACAGGCCGATTTCGCGACGAAAGGCGCGATCGAGGCCGAGACTTGGTACGGCGTTCATGATTTCGCCGATCACCTCGTCGCCCCACCGCGCGCCCACGTACTGCCACACCGACAGACCGTAGCGGTACGGGAAGTACTTGTCGGGGCGCTCCGTCATCTGCTGGATGCTGGGTAGCGTGCCGTTGACGACCGCATCGCGCACCCACGCATCAGTCCACGGATGCTTGTCGCCGATGGAGAAGTATTCGGCCAGACCTTCCATGAACCAGAGCGGCGGATTGACCATCGCCAGGTTCTGCAGCCCGCTGCCCGCACGACCACGTGAGAAGATGTCGAACTGGAAGACGTGCACCATTTCGTGCTGGAGCACGTGCTCGAAGCTGGCCCAGTCGCCGCTGAAGAACTGCGCCATGCGCTGCCGCAGCGGGTCGGTGACACCGCCCGTGCCCTCGCCCAGATCACCGAAGACATTGCTTTGCGCAAAGTCCCCCGACGAACCGAAAATGAGGATCGGCTTTTTCTCGCGGAACTGGTGCGCCATGAGGCGCGACAGGCGCGCGTACGACCGTTCAGCCATGCGCGCCGCATCCGGAGCGACGTCGGCGATTTCCGGGTAGTAGTGCACCAGGAAGTGCTCCGTCTCGATCACCCGCCAGCGCAGGCGATCGTACTGCACCTGATTCTGGCCGAATCCCTGCGCCTCAAGCGGCGCCGCGAACGCGCTCGCGCTGAGGCCCAGCATCGCCACCCATTGTGTGATTCGTCCGACCGTCGGCTTCACCGCGCGCCCCCTATGGCAGCCCCGAGTTGGACCGGCGTCGCATCGCCCCACAGCCGTTCAAGCTGGTAGAACTGTCGCGACGTCGGGTGAAACACGTGCACGACGCAGTCCAGATAGTCGAGTAACGCCCACCGGCCCTGCGCGAGACCTTCTGTCTGATCAGTAGACACCCCAGTGGTCTTCAGCCCTGCCTTGACATGTTCGGCAATGGCACGCACATGCGTGTCGGACGTCCCGGAGGCAATAACAAAGAAGTCGGTCATGTCCGTCACTCCGCGCAAATCCAGCACCACAATGTCCGTGGCTTTGAGTTCACCGGCCAGTGCGGCAGCGCGGCGGGCGATCGGTTCTCCGGGATTGGCGACGCGGGGAGCAGCCATGATTCGTGTGGGGCGGACGAGAGGAGGGACCTGCGGGACAGCGGTGCATCTCCATTCAACACCGCTACGTCCTGATACCCGCAGCGGATGCGCGAAGTTCAGGTCGGCCATACCCGAGACAGTATGCCTGTGGGCATATCCCGCACAACAGTCAAAGTTCGTGCCGCGCGGCTGAACGCTGCGACCTCCGGCACCTGCTGAAACGACACGAGGCCGTCGCGTGATGCGACGGCCTCGTTCAACTGTGACGGTCCTCACCAGCCTCCAAGACTGCATCGTGACCGCGAACTTCGAGAAGGTGCCGTCAAGGCGGCGTGGAAACGGCCCGGAAACACGAACGGCGCCAGCCGGCAGGCGGCTCCTGTTGTGCACGGCGGCCCCTGGCGGTAGGCTAGCGATGGTTTCGTTACGAATCGTCCGGACTTGCTGACCTCTCGTCACCTCCTGAGGCCCGACGACACCTTCGACCCAACGAGGATAATGCACATGAAATCTGGCCGCCCCGGTTCGTTGTCGTGGTCCATGGTAATTGCACTCGGCCTTGCGGCCGCGCCTCCGTTGTACGCGCAGTCCACGGGCACCGTCGAGGGCAAGGTGACATCCGTCCGCTCGACCGACGGACTGGCAGGCGTGACCATCAGTTTTTCCGGCACCACAGCGTCTGCCGTCACCCGCGCTGACGGTAGCTATCGGGTGCTGGTACGCGCCGGCACCTACGAGCTCCGCGCACGGAGTCTGGGATACACCAGTCGTCGGGACACGGTCGTGGTTGAAGCGGGCAAAGTGCTTATGCGCAACTACGAACTGGCGAAGTCGACCACACAACTTGAGCAGGTCGCCGTCACCGGCTCTCGCGCCGGCGCGCGCACGGTCGTCACCAGTCCCGTACCGGTCGACGTGATCAACATCACCGAGATGCGTGCGACCGGACGTGTCGAAACGGCGCAGATGCTGCAGGCCGCCGCCCCGTCGCTCAACTTCCCCCGCCCCGCCGTCTCTGACGGTACCGACCACGTCCGACCGGCGACGCTGCGCGGACTCGCGCCGGATCAGACACTGGTCCTCGTCAACGGAAAGCGACGCTACACGAGTGCCCTCATCAACAACAACGGCACGATCGGACGCGGGACGTCGGCGGTCGACCTCAACGCGATTCCGGCCTCGATGATCGATCGCATCGAGATCCTGCGCGACGGTGCCGCCGCCCAGTATGGCTCCGACGCGATCGCCGGCGTGATCAACATCATTCTCAAAGGCGCGAGTGCGGGTGGCGCGTCGGTTCAGACGGGGCAGTTCAATACCGATGTCGAAGGACTCGGCAAGCGCAACGACGGTGGCAATGTGGCGATGTCCGCGGATCATGGACTCTCGTGGGGCAGCGGTAGCTACCTCCATGGCGGCATCGAATATCGCAACCGTGCGATGACCAATCGCAGCTTCGCCGATCCGCGCGTGCAGTACTCCGCGGCCGATCCGCGCGAGGCGACGGCGAATCGCTTCACACACTGGTCAGGTGACGCGGCAACGGCTGATGTCGTCGGCATGTACAACGCCGGCGTGAACCTGCAGAGTGGGACGCAGCTCTATTCATTCGGCTCGTTTGGTCGTCGCGACGGGCGTTCGACCGGATTCTTCCGCCGGCCCACGCAGACTTCGCAGGTCGTGCTCAAGCTCTTCCCCAACGGCTTCCTGCCGAACATTGAGAGCAACATCAACGATCTCTCCGTCGGCGTCGGTGCAAAAGGCTTGATGAAAGGATGGAAGTGGGACCTGAGCGAAGTCTACGGCAACAACTCATTCCAGTTCATCATCGGCAATTCCAACAACGCATCACTCGGGCTCGCCTCCCCAACCACGTTCGACGCCGGTACTCTTGGCTTCGGTCAGGCCCTCACCAATTTCGATCTGTCTCGGCAGTTCAATCCGGGCGGTAGGCCCGTGCGCTTCGCCACTGGTGCCGAGTTCCGGTGGGAAAACTACACGATCGCGGCGGGCGAACTGGCGTCATACCAGAACGGTGGCAGCCCAGTGCTCGACGTCAACGGCAATCCCGTGCGGAATGCAGCGGGCGCAACCACACCCGCCCTTCCCGGATCGCAGGTGTTTCCTGGCTTCACACTCAACGACGCGACAGACCAGAATCGCACCGCGGTTGCGGCGTACGTGGATGTTGAGAGTGATCTCAGCAAGCAACTCTTGCTCGGCTTCGCCGGACGCATCGAGAATTTCTCCGACTTCGGCTCGCAGGCCACCGGCAAGCTCACAGGGCGATTTGCACCCACGGAGAAGTTTGCGTTTCGCGGAGCGGTCGCGACCGGGTTCCGTGCGCCGTCGCTGCAACAGAGCTTCTTCACCTCGCAGGCCACCACGTTCGTGAACGGACAGCCGGTCGACATCAAGACGCTGCCGGTGGCCAGTCGCGAAGCGCGTCTGCTGGGCGCGCGCGATCTCACACCGGAGAAGTCCGTCAACCTGAGCGGCGGCGTCACCCTGCAACCCATCAGTAGCCTCACCGTCACCGCCGACTATTACGACATCGCCATCAGCGATCGGATCGTGTTGTCGGAGAACTTCATCGGTGCCGGCATCCAGACGTTCTTTGCCGCCAACGGATTCCCTGCGGTGAACGGCGGTCGCTACTTCACCAATGCGATCGACACGAGGACAAAGGGACTCGACGTCGTCGCCAACTACGGCATCGATCTCAAGTCCCGTGGACTGCTGCGACTCACGGCGGGGTACAACCAGAATCGCACCAAGGTCACGAAGGTCGTCGTCAACACGCCGCCGCAATTGGGCAACCTGGACGAGCAGCTGTTCGGCCAGGCGGAGCGAGGGCGCATCGAAGTCGGTCAGCCGCGGAACAACCTGTTGCTGACCGCGATGTACGATCGCAAGCGGTTCACGCTCACCACTCGCACGCAGCGTTTCGGCGAGGTGACGTCGATCGCCGCGCGGGCCACGGGCACGGCCCGTCAGGTACCCAATCAGACGTACTCGGCCAAGTTCATCAGCGACCTGAGCGCGTCCTATCGTTTCTTCAATCGTGCGACGCTCACGCTCGGCTCGGACAACATCTTCGACGTGTATCCCGATCAGAACAAGGACCGCGGCGACCTGGCCGCGAACTATGCGGGGCAGGGTACGTTCGGCGTGTTCCGCTACTCCGGACTCTCGCCATTCGGCTTCAACGGACGCTACGTGTACGTCCGGGCGGGGTTCAGTTTGTAGACAGCATTGGGTAGCGAGACAACAACAAAAAACCCCAGAGGGCAGGTTCGCCTCTGGGGTTTTGAGCGCGCACGCACCTTACTGCGGCACGCCCCGCGGGCGATGCGCGCACATGGCATCACATCACGACCGCATCGAGAGCAAGCATTGCTGTGCCGCACCCTGACGCCGCGCAGGGCGAACAGCGAGCAGATCGTCATCGCGAACGGCCCGCAATCTGCGCGCAGCGTCAAGAGCGCCTGCGTGCGACCCGATGCCGAGACGAATTCGACTTCTACGGCCGCGGTCGAATAGAGCTGGACGATAGCGCCGATGTCTCCGGCGCAGAGACCGACATCGGCGAGATCATGCGTGAGCACGACTGTATCCAGTGGTCGAACGGCAGTCATCGCAGGCTCCCTAGGTGCAATACTGTCCAGTTAGAAAATAATGCGCTATCTCTGGCTCGACTCGACTCCCGAGGTAGCCATGGCGCGGACGGCAGCGACGATCCCGGCAGGGATGCGCCTGACGGATTCCATCAGTCTGGGCGTCTTGGCGGCGCAGTTTCCGCGCGCACTGGTGGATCCGGTGTTGTTCGAGACGGAGCGCGTGAACGAGCGCGAGCGGGCGCTCCCGGCCCACGTGATGGTGTACTACGTGCTGGCGTTGGCGTTGTACGCGGAGGTGTCGACGCAGGAAGTGCTGCGGTGCGTCGTCGAAGGGGCGCGGTGGCTCGGCGAGCCGTCGACGACGGATCTCCCGACGAAGTCCGCGATCTCGCAGGCGCGGATCCGCCTGGGGGCGGCGCCGCTCGAAGCGTTGTATCACGCGGTCGTCGCGCCCATTGCGTCGGAGGGGACGCCGGGGGCGTGGTATCGGGGCTGGCGCGTGATGAGTCTCGATGGCACGACGCTCGATGTGGGCGACACGACGGCGAATGCGGCCGCGTTTGGCCGGCCGGCGAGTGCGCGCGGCGTGCACGCGACGGGCGCCTTTCCGCAGCTCCGGCTGGTCGGCCTCCTGGAGAACGGCACGCACGCGATCACGGGCGCCCAACTGGGCGCCTACGGCACGTCCGAACGCGTGCTGGCGGTCGACGTCCTGCCGGGACTCACGGGCGAGATGCTGTGCCTCGCCGACCGGGGCTTTTTGAGCTTCGATCTCTGGCGCACCGCGACGGCGACGGACGCGGCCCTCGTCTGGCGTGCCCCCGCGAGCATCACGCTGCCCGTGCTGGCGCGCTACGCCGATGGCTCCTATCGCAGCGAGTTGCGCTGGAATGCGCAGTGCGCGAGTCGCGACCGGACGGCGCAAGCCGTGCGCGTCGTCGAGTACACCGTGGCAGGCGGACCCACGCCGACGACCCGCTATCGCCTCGTCACCTCGCTCCTTGAACCCGCGCGCGCGCCCGCCGACGAACTCGCGGCGCTGTATCACGAGCGCTGGGAAATGGAGACCGCGTTTGATGAACGCAAGACGCACCTGCGCGGCGCGCAGCGCGTGCGGCGCAGTAAGACGCCGGACCTCGTGTACCAAGAGGCGTGGGGCTTTCTGCTCACGCACTTCGCCCTCCGCGCGCTGATGCACGAAGCCGCCATCGGCGCGCTGCCGCGCGCCCGGGATCCCGACACCGTGTCGTTTACGCATACGCTCCATGTCACCCGCCGCACACTCTCCCATGTGCCGGCGCTTCCCCCCTCAGGACCTGTCACGTCAGCAGCAGGCCCGGCAGCACGTCCTCGCCGAGATTCGGCACCTCGTGGTGAGCTCGAGCCGCGGGCGCGTCGTGCCCCGCGGCGTCAAACGCAAGATGAGTGACTATCCACTACGTCCGCGTCGCCGCCAACGCACGACCCGATGTCGTACACAGGATGGGCAATGTTGTCCTGCGACGCGAGTGCTTGAAGAAATGCGTTGACTACTCGCGACTTACTCAGCCGTCAGTAAGTTAGAATACAATTAGCTCAACGATGTGTGGTGGTCGTGCGTATCGAGAGATATGAAGACACGCGATGGACGGACGTTGGATCATGCGACGTTGGCGGAGATGCGGCGCTTGGCGGCGGAACGCATGCGCGCCGGCGAGCGCCCCGCGGCGGTGGCGGCGTCGTTCGGC
>Ga0163144_10005453_pt1 | contig 28247 bp, 22 predicted proteins | sample OliLak19BULKMAT1_FD_123175 | JGI IMG/M metagenome (GOLD analysis project Ga0163144, IMG submission 123175) | Freshwater microbial mat bacterial communities from Lake Vanda, McMurdo Dry Valleys, Antarctica - Oligotrophic Lake LV.19.BULKMAT1 | ecosystem: Environmental > Aquatic > Freshwater >... | reverse complement strand
CACGGCCTCGTGGCGGAATTGGCAGACGCAGTGGACTCAAAATCCACCGCCTTCACGGGCGTATCGGTTCGAGTCCGATCGGGGCCATTACTCTCCTCTTCCTCCTCCGGTTTTCACCACTGTCCTGCGGGTCATCCGCATGGGGGTGGTCTGCGCAGTGGGGCATCGTTCGGCTTGCTTCCGATCCACCCTGCACAACGAGGACTTGGCCGACTATGATGCGGGTCTATGGACATCAACCTCCTCGTGCTGAGCGTCGGTAACACCCGCTTGGCGATCGCGACATTCGTTGCCGGTGAACTGCAAGGCGTCACACGGGTGCCGCACACCCAAAATGCCGATTGGTCCGGTGTCATCGGCGAGGCTTGGCGCAAGATCGCCGATCTCGACGAGCCGACCGTCGTCGGCGCGACCGTCAACCCCACGCTGATCGAATCTCTGGAACACGCGGTGCAACAGGTCACCGGTCAACCGATCGAATGGGTCGGTAAGGATGTCGATCTGCCGATCAAGGTCTTGACCGAGCAACCCGCCCAGACGGGCGTCGACCGTGTGCTTAACGTCGCGGCGGCGTACGAGCAACTGGGCAAGGCGTGCGTCGTCGTCGATGCAGGGACAGCGATCACGGTCGACTTCTGCAACGACGCCGGTGACTTCGTCGGTGGCGCGATCGCGCCGGGCGCGTCTCTTCAACTCGACGCGCTCCACGAGAAGACCGCCAAGCTCCCGCGCGTGCCGTTGGCGATGCCCGAGGGGGACTTTGGCACCAGCACGATCGCGGCCATCCAGCACGGTGTGTTCCATGGCATTCGGGGGATGGTCAAGGAGCTCGTCGAGCATTACGCGACCACGCTGGGCACCTGGCCCGAGGTCATCGCAACCGGTGGTGACGCCGCGGTGCTGTTCGGCGATTGGGAGTTGATCCACGCGGTCTCGCCGGACCTGACGTTGTACGGCATTGCATTGGCGTACACGGAGCACCTGATCCACAAGGACGAGTAGGGCGTTGTGGGAAGATCCGGCGATTGCATGAAGCATGCCCACTACGGCACGAATCGCGTCACACTGCTCACACCGCCGGGCGTCGGGGCGCTGGCGGTCGTGCGCATCGCGGGGCCGGTGGTTGGTGCGTTTCTTGAGAAGCACTTCACGAAGGTCACAAGGCCTGGTCGTTGTGTTCATGGGGAACTCCGCGTTGAAGGACAGGTACTCGACGATCCTGTCGTCGGGCTGTCGGCTGAGGGTTCATTCGCTGACATCAGCCTCCACGGTGGGGACTGGATCGTTCGGCGGACGCTCGAACTGGCGACCGACGCCGGCTTTGCGCTTGTCACCGACATCGCGACTGACGAAGCGACCGATGCGGTCGAGCGCGACATGCTTACCGCGCTGCAATCGGCTCGTACCGAGCTGGCGATTCGCGTGTTGCTGGCGCAACCGGTGGCGTGGCAAGCGTTGCGCGACGGTCGCGCCGACCCCGACGCGCTGCGTCGCGCCGCCGCCGACGTCACTCTGCACAACTTGCTCCGCCTGCCGCGCGTGGCGATCGTGGGCGCGCCCAATGTCGGTAAGTCGACGCTCGCCAATCGCCTGTTCGGCAGCGAGCGGTCGATCACTGCCGACCTGCCCGGCACGACGCGCGACTGGGTTGGTGAGATCGCCGACATCGACGGGCTCGCCGTCCTGCTCGTCGACACGGCCGGTGTCCGGCCAACGACCGACGCCATCGAGCGACGCGCCATCGAACTCGGCGCTGCCCAGTCCGCGGTCGCCGACCTCGTCGTGCTCGTCATCGACCCGACGCAGTCGTCTTCGGACATCGCCACGCTGGCCGAGCGCCATCCGAACGCGATCGTCGTCCTCAACAAGGCCGACCAGCCCCCGACAGTCCTGCCGACCCTTCACGTCCATTGTCAGACTATCGCGACGACCGGTGCTGGTGTGGACGTGCTCCGCAGAGCCATCGCCGACCGCTTCGGTTGCGCCGATGTCGATCCGTCGATCGCGCGGTGGTGGACGGATGCCCAGCGTGACGCAATCCGCCAGGCGCTGGCGACCGGTCAACCGTTTCTCGGTTTCGAGTGACGCCCGCTAGCGCCTATACTGCCCGCATGATCGATTCCCCCTATCTCGCAAAGCCCGGCAAGACGGTCGACCTCGATTCCCTGCCAACCGACGACGCCGGTGAGTTCAAGTCCAAGGAAGCAGCGCTGGCGCCGACCCAGAAGCTGCAAGCGAAGCTGGCCGACCTGCAGGAACGGATGTACGCCAGTTCCACCCAGTCACTGCTCGTCATCTTTCAAGCCATGGATTGCGGTGGGAAGGACGGTTCGATCGAACACTTGTTCTCCAGTATGAACCCGCAAGGGTGCAGCGTCAGCGCGTTCAAGGTGCCGACGCACCTCGAGAAAGCCCACGACTTCCTCTGGCGTCACCATTGCTCGTGCCCACCCAAGGGGATCGTCGGCATTCACAACCGCTCCCACTACGAAGCGGTCCTCGTCGAACGTGTGCATGACATCGCGCCCAAGAAGGTCTGGTCGACCCGCTATGACCGCATCAACGACTTCGAGAGCAACCTGGTCGAAGAGGGGACCACGATCGTGAAGTTCTTCCTGCACATCAGCAAGAAGGAGCAGAAGGAGCGCCTGCAGGCCCGGCTGGACGACCCGATGAAGCACTGGAAGTTCAACGTCGGTGACCTCGCCGAGCGCAAGCTCTGGGACGACTACCAACAGGCCTACGCCGACGCGCTTACGAAATGCTCGACGAAGGTCGCGCCCTGGTACGTCATCCCCGCCGACAAGAAGTGGTATCGGAACTACTCGCTGTCCAAGATCCTGGTCGACGTGCTGGAAGACATGAACCCCCAGTTCCCACCGCCAGCGACGGATCTGCCCAAGACGGTCGAGTAGGTGTGGACCTCGCTGAATACGTCCCGCTGATGACTGCCGACCCCACTCGACACGAAAATAAAAGTTTCGACGGGTCTTTTCTCGTAACGTTCAATACGGCCATGCGTTGCGCATTTCCGACCCACGGCGAACCGACCGCGAACCGACATACAAACGACATTAAACGACACGAAACGACGGTGGTCGATAAGATGTCCGGTCTGCCGTTACGTACCGACCAACTCCACACCGTTCTATGTCACTGTGTTGCGAATAGAATAGCCTGTCATCCCGAACGGAGCGGAAGCGACTTGAGGGATCTCGAAGGTTCGAGCGGTCCTGCCGAGTCGAGATCCCTCATGTCGCTAGGCTCTCTTCAGAATGACAGAGTCCCCTTCCAACGAGTGCGTCGCGAGGCGCTTGATTGTCAAAGAACATCGCTTGGCGACGTCACGTCACCCGGCACGCCGGTCGCGACCGTCCCTGCACATTTACGAAATCCGTGCGCGCCAGAGCGTCGTCCTGCGAGATGGTGGGCGGCGAATCGCGATTTTCGAGGGAAAGGTCGACCGCGAATTCCGGAAAAGTCCCTGCGATTCAGTGCGCGCCGGCGCGTCGATTCGCGCATTTGCGACGTTACAACTGATTCGATTCCCCTCCGGCCCCTCTCCCATGTACCCATGGGAGAAACGATCTTGAGGGTTTCACTACCATCCGGCAGTCATGACCATCGGTTGCGACGACATCGAATCGGAACAGCCCATTCAAATCACCACGCTCCTTGCGATACGCATGAACAAAATGGACCGATAGTGGCCAGTTTGCTGTCTTAATGTAGTCTGAAATAGACATTAGTATTTTCTTATTCGGATGAAAGGACATGTTCTCACGGGGGACAAAGGCGGATAAATCCCTTTAGGGAACTCTGCACTTATTCCGAACTCAGTGCGCTCCCGAGCGTCGTCCGCCGAGATGGCGGGCGGCGAATCACGCTTTTCGTGGGAAAAGTCGACCGAAAACTCCGAAAAAGTCCCTACGAGTCAGTGCGCGCTTGCACGTCGATTCGCGCACTTTCAAAGTTACAGAAGCGCCGATTCCCCTCTGGCACCTCTCTCATGTACCCATGCGACGGGCGATCTTGAGGGTGATTTCGAGGGGCACATAACACAGGGTATCACTTAAGCCTTTGCGCTTCCTTCCCAGTCGAAGCGCAAAGGCGCGAGCGAAGTGTCGAGAGATTCCTGACACTCCAGATCACCCTCAAGATCGCCTCTTCCGGCGTACCGGCAAGGGAGTCAGAAGGGTTTTGCAGGATCGGGTCGCACACGTTCACGACCCAACCGCTTCCTTATTGGACCCGGCGCGCTAACCGTTTGACCGTGTTACTTTAGGGACGTTTTCTTGACACTGTGTTTGCCCGGTTTTACTGTGGTCAATCCCGTGTGGGCGCGGTTTGCGCGAACACCGGGCGGAGAATGACGGGAACGCACCGTCTGCGACAATCGACATCCCGCGGTCGCGACGATCGTGAGAACGTTCCGATCAGACTTGTGTCGACACCTTTGGAGGCCAGCCCCATGATGCGTCCGCATCAGTCCCTCGCGCGTCTCGCGATTGCCGTTGCTCTGTCCATCCCCACGACCGTCCTGATGCAGCCGACGACGCTGCACGCCCAGGACGCCACCGCGCCCGCCGCCGCGACCGGTCCGGAAATACCGGCCGAGTTGGCAACGGCGGTCGAGAACTACTGGCACTACGGCAAGATTGCCCGGTACGACCTGCAGAACGCCGAGGCTGAAAAGATCCTCGCCGCCGGTGCCGACCCCGCCGTCGTGCTCGCGGCGTTCGAGAAGACCTCGACGGCGCGCGGTGACGTACTGGACAATTGGATCCTGCGCTGGCAGGGCGTCAAGGATGCCTCCGAAACCGCCACGAAGGTCGCGCAGTTGTTGCAGACCGGTCGCGGGGGTCGCAAAGCCGACCAGAACTACATCGAAGCGCAGATCGCCCGTCTCAGCACCGGTGAGCGGCCCTACATTTTGGCGATCGGTCAACTGAAGCAAAGTGGTGAGTTGGCGGTGCCGCTGTTGGTCGCTTCGCTGCAGAAGAACCCGGTCAACACGCCCGAGCACAACGCCGCCCGTCGGGCGCTGCGCGATCTGGGTCGCAGCGCGGTCAACCCATTGGTCGCTGCCACCGAGATCAAGAAGGACACCGACACACTGCTGGCGGTTATCGCCGTCCTGTCGGACATCGGATACGACGCCCCGGTGCCGTACCTGTTGCGCCTGGCGCAGTCGAGTGAGACCTCCGACTCGGTCAAGAACGCTGCGTTGACTGCCCTGAAGCGGATGAGCGGCACCGACCGTGCCGCCGCCGACGCGTTCTACGAACTCGCCGAGCGCATTTACTACGGTAAGAGCGCCCTGAGCGTTGACGAGAAAGCCCCGGTTGCTTACGTCTGGTATTGGGATGAAGACAAGGGTCTGACGAAGAAAGACGTCCCCGCTGCCATCTTCGGGCCGGTGATGGCGATGCGGTCTGCGGAATACTCGTTGAAACTTGGCAAGAGCCGTGGTGATGCCCTGAGCCTCTGGTTGGCGGGCAACTACAAGCGTGAAGCGTCACTGGCCGAAGGTCAGACCGATTCGACGCGGATGGAAGGCAATCCGTCGGCCCACTTCTACGGTGTGAGCGCTGGCGCTCAACATTTGTACACAACACTCGACCGTGCCCTGCGCGATGGGGATGCAGGCGTCGCCGTCCGTGCGATCCGATCACTGCGTGAGATCGTCGGCTCGGCCAACCTGCCGATCGAAGCCGCCGAGCCGCTGGTCGCGGCGTTGCGGTTCCCCGATCGGCTGGTTCGTTACGAAGCCGCGTTCGCGTTGGCGTCGGCCAACCCGTCGCAGGCATTTGCGGGTTCGGAACGCGTCGTACCGTTGCTCGCCGAAGCGGTCTCGCAGACGGGCGCGACGAATGTCGTGGTGCTCGCGCTGCGAGGTGGGGGTGAAGGCAAGGTCGACCTGAACGCCACGCTGGATGGTTTGAAGAGCGCCGGCGTGGGCGCAGTGGGTGGGGCGACGGCGCAGGAAGCCGTCAGCGCTGCTAACACACTGCCCGCGGTGGATGCGATCATCATCAGTGAAGACATCGCCCAGAGCGAGATCGACACGCTGGTGAGCCTGACGGGCGCGAGCCCACGGCTGGAGCGCACCCCGCGCATCGTGATCGTGAAGTCGGCGGCATCTCCATTCGTGATGCGAGCCGCGACGGATTCCCTGCTGTCGACGACGCAGAACGCCGACGCAGCGGCGTTGAAGGCAAGCGTGGAGGCGGCCCGGAGCAAGTCCGGTTCCCTCCCGTTAAACGACACCGCCGCCGCCGAGTACGCCGTGAAGTCGGCGAACCTGCTCGAATGGTTGGCCGGTCGTTCACAGGCGTATGACCTGCTGGTGGCGGAGGGTTCACTGCAGGCCGCGCTGGGTGACGCCCGTCCTGACATCGTCAAGGCCGCCGGCGCGACGTTGTCGATGCTGGACTCACAGAACGTGCAACCAGCCCTGCTCGCCGCCGCCGGGGGTGAGAAGGCCGCCGACGACGTGAAGGTCAGCCTGTACAAGAGCCTGGCCAGTCACGCCAAGCAGTTTGGCGATCGTTTAAACGCCGACCAGCACGCGACGCTCGACAAGGTGGTCGTAGAGGGCACCAACCTCGACGTCCGCTCAGCCGCCGCCGAAGTGCGTGGGGCGCTGAACCTGCCGGCGGACCAGGCGAAAGCGCTGATCATCAAGCAGTCGAAGACGTAGTTGCGATACATGCCAACTTGTCATCCCGAGGGGAGCGGAAGCGACCAGCGGGACCTCGACTTGGCATGACCGCTTGGACCATCGAGATCCCTCAGGTCGCTACCGCTCCCTTCGGGATGACACACGATTTTGCGCCGTTTGTGTCCTTTTTTCTCCTTCTGTGTTCTCTGTGTTCTCTGTGCTCTCTGTGGTCGCATTTGAAACTCAGGATAGGTAAGACGCCTCGCGATTTGCGAGGCGTCTTTCGTTGGGTCTGCCTACACTTGCGGTCCTATGTCTGCCTCTCAATCGAAAGTCTCACTCGCATACGCCGCCCACGCGCCGGATCCGGCGTCGAAGCTCTTTTCGCGGTTGCTGTTGTTGTCGATGCCGGTGCTGGCCGAGCATGCGTTGCACATGGTCGTCGGATTGACCGACAGCTATCTGGCCAACCACCTGCCCGTCGACCGTGTGCCCGCAGCGGCGGCGGTGGGGACGGTGGGGTACTTCATGTGGTTCTTCGGGCTCATCTCCAGCGCCGTCGGCATTGGCGCGACCGCGTTGATCGCCCGCGCCGTCGGCGCTAAGCACCGCCGGCTCGCCAATAGCGTCTGCGGACAGGCGATGTCGGCGGCGATTCTGATCGGCATCGTGCTGGGCATCTGCGTCTTCCTCTTCGCTCACCCGATCGCTGTGTTGACCGGACTGGAAGGCCAGGCGCTCGTGCTGGCCGAGTCGTACCTGAAGATGCTCAGCTTCTCGATGCCGTTCACGACGGTGATGTTCGTCGCCGGGCCGTGTTTGCGCGGCGCGGGGGACACGCTTTCTCCCGCATTGGCGATGATGGTCGTTGACACGGTGAACGTGATCGCGACGTTCGCGCTGTGTCGTGGCTGGTGGGGATTGCCCGAGATGGGCTTTCAGGGCATCGCGATCGGTACCGTGATGGCGTACTTCGTCGGTGGGGTGCTGCTCTTTGCGACCCTGCTGCGCGGGCGTGGGGGCATCCGTTTGCACTTGCACCGCATGCGGCCGCACTGGCATACCCTCAAGCGCGTGATGCGCATTGGGCTGCCCAGTGGCGCCGAGAGCCTCATCGGTTGGCTGGCGAACATGGGCGTGGTCATCGTCGTCAACCGCCTGGACGCAAGCGGCGCGATGGCCGCGGCGCACATCAACGCGATCCGCATCGAAAGCATCAGCTTTCTCGCCGGCTTCGGTGTCGCGATGGCGGCGGCGACGATGGTGGGGCAGAACCTGGGAGCAAAGCGACCTGACCTCGCTGCCCGGTCCGCATGGCTCGCCTATGCGCTGGGGGGTGGCATTATGACCTTCTGCGGTTTGCTGTTCATTTTCTTCGGGAAATACGCTGCGACGTGGATCAGTGGCGACCCGCACGTTGCCGAGCTGACGCGACAGTGCCTGTTTATCACCGGCTTCATCCAGTGCGCCTTCGCCGCTGCTGCCGTGTTCGGTGGGGCGCTGCGCGGGGCGGGGGATACGGTCGCGGTGATGATGATTACACTGACCAGCGTGCTCGGATTGCGGTTGGTGGGTGTGTTGATCGTCGGCTATTGGTTGCGGATGAGCCTGAGCGCGATCTGGATCGTACTGGCGGCCGAATTGGTCGTGCGGGGGTTGCTGATTTTGGGTCGATTCCTGCAGGGTCGCTGGAAGCACGTGCGGGTGTAGCGCACCATCACCTTGAACGTAGCGTGTCATTCCGAAGGGAGCGGTAGCGACCTGAGGGATCTCGATCGTTCGAGCGGTCGCGTCAAGTCGAGATCCCTCGCGTCGCTACCGCTCCCCTCGGGATGACACGCGCGCCCTCGGGATGCTACGTTTCAAGTGAAGATGCTCTCATGGTAGAACGACCCATCATGAAATGCAGCCAACCCGATCTTCACGCGCTGGCTGGTGAGATCAAGGCGTTTGCCAAGCGGTTGGGCTTCGACCTCGTCGGCATCGGCCCGGCGGACCCGTCGGTGTATCGCGACTATTACGCCCAATGGCTCGCCGACGGCAAGGCCGGTGACATGCACTACCTGCACCGCCGGCTCGACGAGCGCACCGACCCCGCGGCGTTGCTGCCGGGCGCGAAGACAGTCATCAGCGTTGCGATCAACTATCACGTTCCACTCGTAACGGCGGACGAAGCAGACAAGACCGTCCGCGTGGCGCGGTATGCGCTGGGGGATGACTATCACGAGTTAGTCAAGAATCGCCTCTACGACTTGGCCGACTGGTTGCGCGAGGCCGTGCCCGGCTGCCAGACGAAGTGCGGTGTCGACACCGCGCCGATCATGGAAAAGGAACTGGCCGCCCGGGCGGGCATCGGGTGGATCGGCAAGAACACGAACGTTATCAACCCCTACATCGGCTCGTGGATTTTGCTGGGTGAGATCATCACCACGCTCGACCTGCCCATCGACGAGCCTGCGATCGACCGCTGTGGTACGTGCACGCGTTGCATCGAGGCCTGCCCGACCAGCGCGATCACCGCGCCCTACGAGCTCGACGCCCGGCGGTGCATTTCCTATCTCACGATCGAAAAGATGGGGGACATCGAGCCGACACTTGCGGCGCAGATGGGCGACTGGTTGTACGGCTGTGACATTTGCCAGGATGTCTGCCCGTGGAATTCCAAAGCGATCGACTCAGCCGAGCCGGCATTTCAACCGCGTTTTCCCACCGGCACACTGAAATTGGCGGATGTGATGTCGTGGGACTTGCCCACGTACCACACCGCGACCCGTGGTAGCGCCATGCGGCGGGTGAAACTGCCGGTGCTGCAACGCAATGCCAGATTGGCGAGCCAGTTTCTGTAAACTACGACGACAGCGTCATGCTGCGATCTAAGGTAAGACTTGCGTACCATGGGAGCCGGCCAGCGGCACGGTGCCGACGGCAGTCGCGGCGGCCATCGGTGCTAAACACAACTGACTATGTCCACCATGCTCGTCATCATCGGCCCAACCGCCTCGGGCAAGTCCGCGGTCGCGTTGGCGATTGCGCAGCGAACCGGTGGGCAGATCCTCAGCGTCGATTCGATGCAGGTGTATCGCGGGATGGACATCGGCACCGCCAAGCCGACCGCCGTCGAGCAATCTTTGGTGCGGCATCATCTGATCGATCTCGTTGCACCCAGCGAGAGTTTCACGGTGGCGCGTTTCGTCGAGCTGGCGGACACCGCGATCTCGACGCTGACGGCCGCGCGCACACCGATCATCGCGACCGGTGGAACGCCTCTGTACTACAAGGCGTTGTTCGAGGGTCTGTTTGAAGGTCCCCCCGCCGACGCCGCGCTGCGCGAACGATTGCGCGCCCAGCCCGCTGACGAACTGTACGCACGGTTAACCGAGGTCGACCCCGTCGCCGCCACCCGCATTCATCGAAACGACGAACGGCGGACGATCCGTGCGCTGGAAGTCTACGAACTGACCGGCCGACCGATCTCCTCGTTCCAAACTGACTGGTCCGGCGACTCCGCGGCGCATCGACATCCTGCGAAATGGGTAGGACTGACGTGGGACAAGGACGCGCTCAACCGCCGAATTAACGCCCGCGTGAAACAGATGATCGAAGCTGGATGGGTCGACGAGACGCGGGCCTTATTAGACACGTACGGCAACCTCTCCCAAACCGCCGCCGAGGCGACCGGGTATCGCGAGCTGATCCTGCACGTTCAGGGCAAAATGTCGCTCGACGACGCCGTCGAGCAGATCAAAATAGCCACGCGTCAACTAGCCCGCCGGCAGATGAAATGGTTTCGGCGGTTTCCGAGCGTGACATGGATCGACGCCGATCAACCGGTCGAGAGACTGGTCGAGAGACTGGTCGAACGGGTAAATACCACGGTTGGAGATCATTCGCGGTAAGAGCACTTTCTCGAATAAGCCAACACGATCTTAACATTTACTCGGCGAAATAATGGGACGATGAAGCCAGCGACGAACCTACCGACCCCATCCCCGACGGACTCTGCAGCAAATCGCCGGACAGTTCGGTGGTATGTGAAGCTTACTCTGTTCACTGTGGCGTTCGTCGGGTTTGCAGTCTTAGTCATCGAATACAATTCCGACATCCGCGGGCAGTTTATCCCGCGGCGGTTCGGCGTGGTCGAACAGGGGGCCGTCTACCGCTCGGGGCAGATTTCGGCGCGGTTGATTGACGACGTGCTGGACGAGCACGACATCGATGTAGTGATCTCACTGTCGCGCGACAAGCCATCGCAGTCGTTCACGGTCGCCGAGGTGGAGGCGGCCAGGCAGGCGGGGGCAACGCGCGTGAATTACCCGCTGCGCGGTGACGGCACGGGGGACATCACGCAGTACGCCAACGCGCTGGAAACGATCGAGAACGCCCGCAAAGCTGGTGATGCGGTTCTCGTTCACTGCTACGCGGGCACGCAGCGCACCGGCGCGACGATCGCGTTCTGGCGTGTCCTGGTGCAAGGGACGTCACCGGTTCACGCGTACGAAGAGATGAAGCAATACAATCACGATTCGGAAGACAACCCGCACCTGCTGCCGTACATGAATCAGCACATGGGCACTCTGGCGCAGATTCTCGTTGACCGTGGCGTGATCGAGCGGATGCCTGAGAGCCTTCCCGTGATGGGGCCGGTCGGCACAATCACCCGCGTCTCGACCGCTACGCCTGAACCGTCTTTCTGATCCGCCGCAACGCTTCTTCCACATTCGCACGCGAGTTAAACGCGCTGATGCGGAAATAGCCTTCACCGGCGGCGCCGAAGCCACTGCCGGGGGTGCCGACGACGTTGGCCTTGCTCAGCAGGTCGTCGAAGAACTGCCAGCTCGTCGTGTTGCCGGGAGTTTTTATCCAGACGTAGGGCGCGTTGACGCCACCAAACACCTTGATGCCGAGCGAACTCAGGCTTTCGCGGATGAGCTTGGCGTTGGCGAGGTAGAAGTCGACGATCGTCTTCACCTGCTTTTTGCCCTCGGGAGAATAGACGGCTTCGGCACCGCGCTGGGTGATGTAAGATACGCCGTTGAACTTCGTGGTGTGCCGACGCGTCCATAGACGGAACAAATCGACCTCTTCACCCCCTTGGCTGCGACCCTTGAGCGTCTTGGGCACGACCGTAAACGCACAGCGGACGCCCGTGAAGCCTGCCAGCTTGCTGAAGCTGCGGAACTCAATCGCGACGTCGCGCGCGCCGGGGATTTCATAGATGCTGTGCGGGATGCTCGGGTCTGTGATGTAAGCCTCGTACGCGGCGTCGAAGAAGATGATCGAGCCGTTCTCCTTGGCGTAATTCACCCACTTTGCCAGCGTTTCCTTCGTTGCGACGGTTCCGGTGGGGTTGTTCGGATAGCAGAGGTAGATCAGGTCGACCTTTTGCGTCGGCAGTTCGGGAACAAAGTTGTTCGCTGCGGTGCCGCGCAGGTAGACGAGGTTACCGTACTCACCACTCTCGTTGGCCGGCCCGGTGTGGCCCGCCATCACGTTCGTATCGACGTAGACGGGGTAAACGGGGTCGGTGACAGCGATCGTGTTGTTGGGCCCGAAGATATCCAGGATATTGCCACAGTCGCACTTGCTGCCATCACTGACGAAGATCTCGTCGGCGGACACGTCGGCGCCACGGGCTTGGAAATCGTTTTTAGCGATCGCCTCGCGCAGGAAGTCATAGCCTTGTTCCGGCCCGTACCCACGGAAGGTCTCGCGCACGCCCATCTCGTCGACGGCCTTGTGCATCGCGTCACGAATGGCGGTCGGCAGGGGTTCGGTCACATCACCAATGCCCAAGCGGATCACATTGGCGCTGGGGTTGGCCTCGGTGAACGCTTTGACCCGCCGACCGATCTCGGGAAAGAGGTAACCGGCCTTGAGCTTGAGATAGTTGTCGTTGATGGTTGCCATGATTGTTTCTTACGTACCACGGGCGGCCCGCCCGTGTTCCTAAACTGAAAACCTGTTCACCGCAGAGATGCGGAGAAGTACAGACTGTTCAAATACCGCCCACGAATCGGCACAAACGAACACGAATGGGCCGAAATATCAGATTTCATTCGTGTTTCTTCGTGCCGATTCGTGGGTGGTTTAACGTCTCACTCTTCTCTGCGTCTCCGCGGCTCTGCGGCTCTGCGGTGACTTTACTCTGCCCCGCGGAAACGAAACGAAGGCACGGGCGGGCCGCCCGTGGTACGCGGGTGCATTACTTCAATTTAAGGGAAACGCCTTCTTGTTCCCACTGCTGCACGAGGCGTTGCAGGTCGCGGATGGTGGCGTTGAGGGATTCGGTGGTCTCGACAAGGCCGGCGTAGAGCTTGGGGTCGTTGACGAGTCGGCCGGCGGTGCCCTGACCTTCGTCGATCTTGGCGGTGATGGACTGGGTGGTTTTCAGCAGGTCGGCGATCTGCAGCATGCGGTCGTTGATCTGCTTGGAAACGTCACCAAGGTTCTTATCGGCCTTGGTGATGAGCTGGTCAGCGTTGTCACCGATCTTGTCGAGCTTGCCACTGAACGTCTCGAGGTTCGCCGTGATGCGCTTAGCGCTGTCGGTCGCGGTGCGCACGTTGGCCAGCGAGGCGCGGAGGGTTTCCTGGGTCGTCTCGTCGGTGACGAACTTGGTGATCTCCTCGACCATGGTTCCGACCTTGGTCACCTGTGCGTTCAGGTTGGGGATGACGCCCGACTCGCGCCACTGTTTGGCCGTCTCGCGCAACTCGGTCGCGAGGTCGGCAAACTCAGGGGGAAGCAACCCACCACCGACGAACGTGGCGCGAAGGGTTGTATCCACGTCGGCCAGCTTGCCTTGGGGCGTCGGGCCGTTCAGTTCCAGCAGAATCGACGCGCCACTACCGAAAACGCTGGTCTGTTTGATCTGTGCGATGATGTTGGCCGGCAGGGTCGGTTCCTGGTTGATCTGCGTGTCGATCTGCACATTCTGGTTGTCGGCGAGCAATTTAACGCTCGTCACCTTGCCGACGTTCACCCCGCGATAGAGCACCGGTGAGCCCTCGACGACTCCGTCGGCGCGCGACGCTTCGAACCGCACATAAATGACCGCCGGCGCGAACGGTGTAGCGATCGAGCCACCGAACGCGACGATCATCCACCCCAGCGCAAGCAGCGCGCCGAGCACCGTGATTCCGACGAGAACGTTTCGTTTGGTTGGCGGCATACGAGGTCGGGCGATTGTGACAGGCTCGCGACGCAATGCAACAGGTATTGACCGTGCAGAGGGTTATAGGGCGTGGGATATCTCGTTGTCATCCCGCGAACTATTGGTGAACGGCAACGCACCGCGTCAGAGTCGGTATGGGATGCTAGGATCACATGTCATGCGACGCGGGTTTATCATCATCCTGCTGGCTTTGATCGGTACGCCGCTTCACGCAGCGCCACCGAAAAAGCCCACCGAATTGCCCAAGCCGAACGGAATTGCGCCCAAGCTTAAAAAATACGAGACGAAGTACTACTGGCTGTACACCGACCTTGACGAACTGGCGACGCGTGAAGCGTCGCTGCGGTTGGCGAAGATGGCGCAGGAATATGCGGCGCGGACGGACGGGTTCTCGGGGGCGATTCGGACGAAATTTCCCGTCTACCTGTTCAAACATGCCAGTGATTACTACACCGCCGGTGGCATGCCCGAGTCGGCGGGGATGTTTGACGGACAGCAACTGCTGGTCGTCGCAGGGCCGGACATCACGATCAACACGTGGCACACGATGCAGCATGAGGGCTTCCACCAGTTCGCCCACGCGGTGATCGGTGGCGACATTCCCACGTGGGCCAACGAGGGGCTGGCGGAGTATTTTGGTGAAGGGATCTGGACGGGGGATGGCTTCGTGACGGGCGTCGTCCCACCGTGGCGATTGAAACGACTGCAGGACACGATGTCGCGCGATGGGGAGGAAGGCTTCCGCTCGATCGACGAGGCGATGCGCATCACATTGGGGCAGTGGAACGGGAATTTGTCGATTCAGAACTACGACCAGGCGTGGTCGATGGTGCACTTCCTCGTGCACGCCGAGGACGGGCGGTATCGCAAAGCGTTCAATGGGTTCATGACGCTCGTCGGCTCGGGTCGTGGGGCGGCCAAGGCGTGGGAACAGTCGTTTGGTGACTCGGCGGGCTTTGAGAAGAAATGGCGCGACTACTGGATGAAACTTCCCGAGAACCCCGCGTCGGACGTCTACGACCGCGCGACGGTCGCGACGATCGCGAGCTTCTGGGGCCGGGCGATCGTGCGGAAACAGGACATCAAGGACTTCGGTGCGTTCCGCCAGGGTGCGGCGTCGAAGAAGCTGGAGATTCCCGTCACCGATGAAGACTGGTTGCCCCCGTCCCTGCTGGCCGAGGCGCTGAAGGTGGCCACCGGCAGTGGGGCGATCACGTTCGAGGCAGTCGAGAAGCAGGCACCGCGCGTGATCATGCAGCGTGAGGATGGCTGTCGGGCGATCGCGACGATCGACATCAAGATGGGGAAACTGAAAGGCGTCACCGCGACGTTCGACGATTCCCCCAGGGCACTAGCCGAGGCGAAACGGCTGCAACTGTTGGAACAGCGAGACAAAGCCAGCGCCATCCTTAAAGACGCGCTCAAACGTAACCCCGATTCACCAATCGCCACGGAAATCCGTGCGATGATCGCGCTTCCCAAGCCCGCAAAGTGATGGCATTTGACCATCTTGCCTCCATGCCTCACGATGGTCCCTGATGAATGTCTTGATTACGGGCTCGTCGGGACAGATCGGCACGAACCTCGCGTTGGCCTTGCTGGCCCGCGGAGACACGGTGATCGGGCTCGACAAGCGCACCAACGCCTGGACAGACAAGTTCAACACCGGCATCATCGACCTCGTCGACGCTGCCCGCAGTGGACGCGCGATATCGGCTGGCACCAAACCCGACGTCATCGTTCACCTGGCGGCCTGGGCGAAAGTTCACCAGTTGGTTAAGGAGCCGCAGAAGTCGCTCGAGAATGTCGAGATGACGTTTGCGGCGTTGGAACTGGCGCGACAGCAGGGGACGCCGATCATCTTCGGTTCGAGTCGCGAGGTGTATGGCGATGTGAAACGGCACATCACCGATGAGTCGATGGCCGACTTCGTCGTCGCAGAGTCACCGTACAGCGCGAGCAAGATCGGTGGCGAAGCCTTCGTCTACAGTTACGCCAAGTGTTACGGCCTGCCGACGCTCGTCTTCCGCTTCAGCAATGTCTACGGCCGATACGACAACGACCTGGACCGCATGGAGCGAGTGATTCCCCTGTTTGTGAAAAAGATCGCTACCGGTGAACCGATCACGGTGTATGGCCGGGAAAAGATGCTGGACTTCACGTACGTGGACGACTGCGTCAGTGGCTTGACCGCAGGCATCGACGCGCTGGCGGCTCGCAAGGTCGTCAACCAAACCATCAACCTCGCCTACGGCCAGGGCCAGACGCTGTTCGACCTCGTCAACCTGATCGAAACCGCAGTGGGTCGCGACGCGATCGCCACGTACGAAAAGCCACTGACCGGCGAGGTCACGCGCTACATCGCCGACATCAGCCGGGCGAAATCGTTGCTGGGTTACGACCCGCAGACCCCACTGACCAAGGGTATCGCGAAATACGTGAAGTGGTGCCGGGAGACGGAGTGGTTGAAGTGAGAAAGAGCGTCCGATCAAACGGGTCGATCGCCGATGGCGTTCCGCAATAAACGCGCGCCATGCAGGACCGCGCCGATCACAATACGCTGCAATTCGATTCGATAGTAATGCGATACCGATGAACGATCACTTCGCGAATCTTTCAAGGTGAAATCGTCGGGGAGAGCGTCAATGGCATGTTTGATCTGTTCTTTTACACTCATGCGAGCTGTCCGGTAAGGCGGTTTCTATCATAGCAATTGCCCATGAAGGAAAAACAAAAAAGGAGGACGTCGAATGACGTCCTCCTTGTTCATTTCTGCCTTGGCAAGTCGCAGGGCCACTGAAACGGCGCGGCCGCGCGAGAAGCGTTAATCGCGCCTTGGGCCACGACCACCACCGCGCCCCCCGCGGTCGCCACCTCGACCACCGCGGTCACCACCACCACCGTGGCCACCTTCGTCACCCCCTTGTTCGCGGGGGGCGCCGACGGGGTCGGGGTCAGATTCACCCAGTTCGATCATTGCAGCCTTGCGGCTGAGCTTGATGCGGCCCTGGTCGTCGATCAGCAGCACCTTGACCTTAATCTCCTGGCCCTGCTGCACGATGTCCATCACGCGGTCGACGTACTTGTCAGACAGTTCCGAGACGTGGCACAGGCCATCGGTCTCCGGAGCGATCTCGACGAACGCGCCGAAGTCCTTGATGCTGACGACCGTGCCCGTGTAGATCTTGCCGATCTTCACCTCTGCGGTCATCGCTTCGATGATGTCGCGGCACTTCTCGGCGCCGGCGCCATCGACCGACGAGATGTAGACCGTGCCGTCGTCCTCGATATCGACGTTGGCACCGGTCGACTCCTGAAGCGCCTTAATGTTCTTGCCACCGGGCCCGATGATCTTGCCGATCTTCTGTGGGTCGATCTTGATCGTCAGCAGGCGCGGGGCCCACTTGCTGATCTCCTTGCGCGGCTCGGGCAACGCCTTGGCCATCACGTCGAGGATCTTCAACCGGGCGGCTTTCGCGCGGTGAAGGGTGTCGCGAATGATCTTGTGGGTGATGCCTTCGGTCTTGATGTCGAGCTGGATCGCGGTGATGCCGTCGGTCGTGCCGCAGACCTTGAAGTCCATGTCACCGAAGTGGTCTTCCTCACCAATGATGTCGGTCAACAGCTCGTACTTGTCACCTTCCTGAACGAGGCCGACCGAGATGCCCGCGACGGGCTTGGTGATCGGGACGCCGGCGTCCATGAGGGCGAGCGTGCCACCACACGACGAGGCCATCGACGACGAACCGTTGCTTTCGAGAATGTCGCTGATGACGCGCACGGTGTAGGGGAACACATCGATCGGTGGCAGGACCGCGATCAGGCTGCGCTCGGCCAACGCGCCGTGACCGATCTCGCGACGTCCCGGCCCACGGATCGGCCGCACTTCACCGACGGAAAAGCTCGGGAAGTTGTAGTGCAGCATGAACTTCTGGCTGTACTCGGGAATGAGCCCGTCGACCATCTGCTCGTCCGAAGACGTGCCAAGGGTGACGGTGCACATTGCCTGCGTTTCACCACGCGTGAACACAGCCGAACCGTGCACACGGGGCAGCACACCGACTTCGCACGAGATCGGACGGATGTCGTTGAAGCCACGACCATCCGGCCGGACGCCCGCGAGGATCGCTTCGCGCGTGATGGCTTCTTCCACTTCACCAAACGCGACGCGGACCTTCTTGGCCTGCAGTTTCTGGGCGACGATGGCGTTATAGGAAGCGTTGGCGTCGGTGATGGCCGGCGCCATCTCCGCGATGAGCTCGGCCTTGATCTTCTCAACCGCGTCGGAGCGGTCGGCTTTGCCGGCCTTGCCCTTCACCTCGCGCACCTTGTCGTAGACCTTGGCGCGAACGGCCTCGGCCATGCTGCCGTCGACGGCATACTTGTTCGGGGCTTTCTCGACGCCGACTTTCTTTTGCAATTCTTCAATCAGCTTAGCGATCTCGACCACGTGCTTGTGACCGAACTCGATCGCGTCGGCGACGTCGTCCTCTTCCACTTCGCGGCTGCCCACTTCGATCATGTTCACGAAGTGCTTCGTGCCGGCGACGACGAGGTCCATGTCGCTGTACTCGACCTGCTCAATCGTCGGCTGGATGACGAGCTTGCCCTCGATGCGCCCAACGCGCACGTGGGCGGTCGGGGTGATGAAGGGGATCTCACTGATCGCGACACACGCGCTGGCGGCGATGCCAGCGAGAATGTCGGGGTCGTTCTCACCGTCGAACGCAAGCACGTTCAGCTGAATCTGCACTTCGTCGATGAACCCCTTGGGGAACAACGGGCGCAGCGGGCGGTCGATCAGACGGGCGGTCAGGATTTCCTTGGTCGTCGGGCGGCCTTCACGCTTCAGGAACCCGCCGGGGAACTTGCCCGCAGCGGCGCGGCGCTCACGGTAGTCGACCTGCAACGGGAAGAAGTCGATGCCCTCGCGCGGGTTGGCGGTGGCGACGGCGCCGAAAACGACCGTGTCACCGTACTGAACCGTGACGGACCCGGCGGCGAGCTTGGCGTAAGAGCCGGTCTCGATCGAGAGCGTGCGCCCACCGATCTGGCGTTCAACTCGAATGGCTTGTGGCATAGGGAGTGTCCTCGTCGGCCCCACAGGGGATTCGCCGTGGATGAGGACCGAAGGTCGAGGATAGAAGTCGCTCTGACGTGGCATGGGCTTTCCAGCCCATGACTTGTACCTCTACGTCACGCATGGGCTGGAAAGCCCATGCCACGAAAGCGGCTATCGATCTTCGATCCTCGAACCCTACCCGTCGGCGGGATTTGGTGTCCGCGAGGGTTGCTGAACGATTGTCCCTAGGGGCCGAGGGGACAAACGGAGCGGTTGTCGCGGGGATTACAAAACAAGCCGGGACATGCGATTGCATGTCCCGGCTTCACGTGGTTTACAATTACTTACGCAGGCCCAGCTTACCAATGATTGTCTGGTATCGGGTTCGATCTTCCCGCGTCAGATACTTCAGCAGGCTGTTACGCCGGCTGACCATCTTCAACAACCCGCGGCGGGACGAGTGGTCCTTCTTGTGCGTCCGCAGGTGTTCGGTCAGTTCATTGATCTGCCGGGTCAGCAACGCAATCTGAACTTCCGGTGATCCTGTGTCCTTCTCGTGAATCTTGTGGTCGGACAGGATCTTGGTCTTCTCTTCAGCCGTAATCGACATCTCTATCTCCTAGACACCAAACCCCCAGCCAAGGCCGGTACGGGTCGGTCATAGTAGGTTCCCGCCGAGGCAACATGCCCCGGCAATGGGAGTGGGAAGGATAAGGGATGAAGGGGGAGAGTTCAACCCGATCGAGCGGCATGGGGTTGACCGGGCAGGGCTATCGCATCTTCGCTCGTCGATATTCATTCACACTGCGGATTTTCACTGAGGTCTGCATGACGCGCGTGAACTGCAAACTGCGTTTTCATTAGCGCCAACCGCATGGAGACGGGAAGATGCGATTACCCTAGTTGACCGGGTACCCCCTTGAAGTCTTTCCGGCGATTTTTGCGAAGCATGTCATCCCGATGGGAGCGGAAACGATCTGAGGGATCGCGATCGTCCGAGAAATTCATGGGTAGTCAAAGTTCCCTCGCGTCACTTCCGCTCCCCTAGGGATTACATCCAGTGAGTTGAGCAGGTTTAAGGCGATTCGTCAGGCAGAGGGTGCGATTCAATCAAGCGGCGGTCGCCACGGTTCCCCACCGTGCTCAAGGCGCATCGCCAGCCAATCCTCAAGCGTCGCGACGCATTCGGGGTGCCTCTTGCTGCGCGCGAGGAACCCGGCACCGTATTGCACCATGCTGTCCTGGTCGGTCGGTTGGTACCGAAGGTCAATACTCCACCGCACGTGGTCGCTGAGGTTGGGGGTGCTCATGTGCAGCAGGCGATCGTTGAACAGGATGGCGCTACCGGCCGACACGGGCAGCGCAACGATCTGCCGGAGCTTCGCTTCGGCTTTGACCTGATCGTCACTAACCTGAAGGTAACCCGTTCCCGTGACGCCTTCGATCTCGCTCGTGTACACCCGGCTGGTGTGCGTTCCCGGAATCAGGTGAAGGCACCCGTTCTCGGACGTGCTGTCAACAACTGGTATCCAGACGGTGATGACGGGATTGGCATTGGCCTCGGGCCAATAGCTCTTGTCCTGGTGCCATGGGACGGCGCCGGCGGCGACCTTCGGAACCTTGGGTCGGCTGTTATAGATGGGGTTGGAAAAGATCTCCGGCCCGATGAGCGACTCGACGGAGTCTATGATTTTGGAGTTGCACATTAACCGGTAATAACCGGGAAACCGGTCGCGCCAGCTGCGCGAAGCAAACTTGTTGAAGTCCTCGTTCGTCAGTGGTGCGAACAACTCGGCGAATCGGTACTCGAACGGGCGATGGTTGAGCATGTCCGCGATCACACCGTCGGCAAGCATGCGAGCGGCGATCTCGTCGACCTTTTGCGTCAACGCTTCCCGGGCCGGCGCGAGTTCGGCTTCCGACAAGAGGTCCGGCAGAACGAGATAGCCCTCCGTTTCATAGGTCCGCTTCTGCGCGTCAGTAAGGGATCCTCCCGGCCAAATCTTGACGGGAATCGTGGTGAGCATTGCGTCTCCAGTAGGTGATTTCATATCCGTATCGATAGCCCAAGGCAATATTGCCCGAAAATTCGCAGATTCAAATAGGAGTATTCGTATATTAGTGGTAAAAATCAAGCATGACGGAGCACGTGCTCTCATTGGCCGAATCGCCCGATGTGCGAATGCTGGGTGTCAGCGTGCATGGTCAGCCCCGGGTGCAACGCTGGAGCAACTTCGCGCTCTGGAGCATGCACGCCTACCACTATCGTGCGACGTTGTACGTCAACGAAGAACGTGTGCAGATCGAGCCCGGTTGCGTGACGGTGCTGATGGCCGGTGAGAACATCGAGTATCACTACGAAGGCCCTTCGCAGCACGTGTATGCGCACTTTCTCCCTGCCACGGTCGCGCAGGGGCGCCGGTCGATGGCGGTCGTGCGGCAGATGGGGGACCGCTTCGGCGCCTTCGAGGCCGATTTCAGAGAGGCAGTCGGTTGGTTCCCTCACGAGAAGGCACGCGCCACGGCGCGGTTGTGGGACTTGCTCTGGCGCATCGCCGGCCCAGCGGTCGAGACGGCACACGCGCCAGCGATGCCCCCGGCACTGGCCCGCGCGCTCGAGCGGATCGAACTGTTGATGGCGTCCGGTGTCTCCGTGACTGCGCTCGCCGAGCAGGTCGATCTGAGCCCGGCGCATCTCAATCGCCTGTTTCGTCAACACTTCGACGTCAGCGCCCTGCAGTACATGCTCGGCCGACGTATCGAACGCGCCGAGCACCTGCTGAAACACACGACCCTGCCGATCAAGACGGTCGCCAGAGAGGTGGGCATCAGCGACCTGCAACAGTTCAACAAGCTTCTGCGCCATCGAACCGGTAAGTCGCCACGCGTGGTGCGGAGTAATGCGGTGGGTGGGGCGTAGATCGTGACGAACGACGATAAAGTGGTGTCGTGCTTGGATTAGCACACTGATCCATCGCGTGCACGCTAAGACGAATTACTGTCTTATTTCGATGCGATCTTCACCCACGGCGTCAGGCCCAATCTCTCGGACATATTAATGACCCTGCTAGTGCCCGTGCATGTCCACCAAGGCCCTTGTTTGCGAGCCATGCCGCGCAAGGTTGGCTAACGGGCGAGGGCGATCAGGCGTTGTCTTCGTACTTGAACGACAGCTTCACCTTTACGCGGTAATGTTTGATCTTGCCGTCTTCGATGGTGACGTCGAATTCGGACACCTCGGCGACGCGCAAGTCGCGGAGGGTTTTGGCGGCACGGGTGACGACGGTTTGCGTGGCTTTTTCCCAGGACTCGCTGCTCGTGCCGACAAGTTCGATGATCTTGTAGACGCTTTCAGCCGTGGGCAATCTCCTTCGTAAATGTGGGGTGAGCATTGTAGACGTGGATCGGCGTCAGGGCAATCGAATCTTCCCGTCTCCATGCGGTTGGCGCTAATGAAAACGCAATTTGCAGTTCACGCGCGTCATGCAGACCTCAATGAAAATCCTGTTTTCTCGGTGTGAATGAATATCGACGAGCGAAGATGCGATAGCCCTGGGATCGGCGTCAGGGCAATCGCATGTGGACTAGGCATCCGCGTTACAGCTTCAAAATCGCCGGCCGGTCCAAAAGCCAAACCGCACTAGCGGGCAAAGAATGCAGATCGACGTTCCACATGCGATAGCCCTGGGATCGGCGTAAGGGGCACCGGTATTTTCTTGACGGTGGGGTCGGTGTCGCTGACAATCCTGCTCGGTCGACCCGGCGGCCACCCGTCCGCGGGAAGGACTAAGCCCACCTATTATAAGCTGTACTTACAAACAACCTTTTCTCGCTGTTCTTAAGGGCCAAACGGCAACCGGAAAGGGTCTGTCATGTCCACACCGAATACCCATTGATGAAGCATCGCTGCACGCGGCTCTGTCGCTGGCGGTCATCAATCGGCAGGTCGACAGCGCTCTGGCGTGTCTGGACGCCGGTGCGGACGTCAACGCGTTTTTGATTGTCCACGTTCATTCGACGCCCGCGCATCAGGCGGCGGTAAATGACGACGTGACGATGCTTGAACTGCTCGTGTCGCGCGGGGCCAAGCTCGACGTGCGCGATACGCTCTGGAGCGGGACGCCGCTGGGGTGGGCGGTGCATGAGAAAAAGGAGAAGGCCGAGGCCTATTTGAGGTCGATCGGAGCGACGTAGTCACCACTTATTGATTTACAGTGATAAACCAGAGGATCGCGGCTCAGCGCTGGTTTCCATCAAGGAGCCAAAGACGCAAAGGCGCGAAGGAACACGAAGGAGATCCGAAGTATCGCGGAGGCCATTCGACATAGCTTGGCCGGATATCCTTCGCGTGCTTCGCGCCTTCGCGTCTCTGCGTTTTCTACCTCAAACGTTCGCAGCGTATTTTCGAACGATCAGGAGTGACGTCGGACAATCGCGCGCGATGCGTTCGGAGCGCATGCCGAACAGCTGCGCTTCCAGGCCCCACGTCTCGGCGACGCCGATGATGACGAGGTCAAAGTCCTTCGCGGCGTCGAGGACCGCCGACACCGGGGTGTCGCTTTCTACAGTTTGGATTTCCACGGGGTTGGCTTGCGTGGGGTCGGAAAAAACGCGGTTAACGGCTTGGCGTGCACCGGTCCGCGCTGCGTTTGATTCAGTCGTGGCGACGGGCGGCACGACGTGAAGGACCGTCACGCTCGTCCTGCCGGATCGACCGATGCGGCCGGCGAGTTCCAACGCCAACCGGTCGTGTGACGTGCCCAGAAACGGCACCAACACGCGTGTCGCGGTGTCGAAGCCGCGGTTGATGAAGACAGCGACGTCAGTCTCGGCGCTGCGCATGACGCTGGCGACAGTCCCGCCGAGCAATGCCTTGCCGAAGACGGGGTTGTGGAAGCCGATCAACACGAGGTCCGTGTGCTTTTCCTGCGCGACCTGTGTGATGTCACCGGCGACGTCCACGCTCGTGAACGTCATCGGGCTGACGCTGATGTTATGCTCCGTGGCGTGTTCGAGCAGGGGTTCGAGCGACTCGTCCTGCGCCGGTGTGATCGTGTCGTCGAGCCCCGCGCGGTAGGCCTCGCGGTCGACCGGCCGCCGCAGGTGCAGCGCGACGATGTTTCCACCACTCCCGGTGGGTCCCGGCTTGCCGGTGAGCAAATTGGCCAGGTTGAGCAGGGGGCCACCACTGCGCGGGAACGCGACGGGAATCAGCACGTCAAACGCCTTTTCGTGCGGCAGGAGCGGCTTGGTCTTGGCGGCGCTGGCCTGGACGAACAAACGGCGGGGGTAGACCCATGACAGGACGGGCGTCGTGAGCGCGGTCGTCACGAGCGCCATGATGACCATCATCGCAAAGACCGAGGGGCTGATGACGCCCAGGTCGAGCCCGACCTTAAGGATCACCAGTTCCATCAACCCGCGCGTGTTCATCAGCGTGCCGATCGCTGAGGCCTCGCGCCAGGGCAGGCCGCACAGCTTGCCGGCGATCGTCGAACCGCCAAACTTGCCGAGGCAGGCGACCACGATGATCAACAGTGCTTCCAGCCAGAGCTCGACCGAATTCAGCAGGCCGATCTGGGTCTGCAAACCGGTGTACGCGAAGAACAAGGGCAACAGGAAGACGACCGTAAAGTCCTCCAGCTTTTCGGTCAGCGACCGCACGAATCGCCCTCCCTTGGGCATGACGGCGCCGATCATGAACGCGCCGAACAGCGCGTGAATGCCGATCCATTCGGTGATCAACGCGCTGACCAGTACCAGGATCAGGATCAGCGCAACCATGTCCTGACCAAGCCGTCCTTGGCGGTCGTGGACGTCCTGCAGCCGTTTCAGGAACGGTCGGACGAGGAACATCATGCCGGCGATGTAGACGCAGGCCAGCAGGATCGTCCAGCCGACAGCGCCCACCGACTCGGCCTTGGCGACCGCGACCACCACCGCCAGCAGGCACCACGCCGTCACGTCGTCGACGGCGGCGCAGGTAATGGCGATCGCGCCGATGCGCGTCTTGTGCAGGTTGCGCTCGGTCAAGATGCGCGCCAGCACCGGGAACGCCGTCACGCTCATCGCAGCGCCCATGAACAGCGCAACGGGAAGGAACGGTGTGCCCGGCGCGTAGTGGTGCGGGAAGAGGTAGAACATCAGCCCGAAGCCCAGCACCATCGGGAAGACGATGCTCGTGTGACTGATGACGACCGCGGCGTGCCCACGGCCACGGAGGAGCTTGGGGTCCAATTCCAGCCCGATCAGGAACAGGAAGATGATGATGCCGATCTGCGAGAGGACATTCAAACTGCCCAGCGAGCTGCCCGGGAACAGCGCGTCAAACGTGCCGGGTGCGACGATCTGGAAGAGGCTGGGCCCCAGCAGGATGCCCGCGAGCATCTCACCGACGACCTTCGGTTGCCCGACGCGCTCGGCCAGCACGCCGACGATCCGGCTGACGATCAGGATGACAGCGATCTGACAGAGCAGCAACACCATGCGTGGCGGAAGCCTCTGCGCGGAAGGGGATCAGGTCAAGGGCAAAGGATGAATTATGAAGGATGAAAGAGGACAAGAGTAAGCATCGCGCGACACCGCGCCTTTTTCATCCTTCATACTTCATCCTTATTCATTACCACTGCGCCTCTTCAAACGGACTGCTGAGTGGCGCCTTCTTTGGCTTGGGCAACATGGCAAGGTGCTGCTTGGCGATCCCCGCATCTCCCGCATGGCCGACACGAATATTCAACGGCGAACCATTCACTAGGTGCGCCGTCGAGGCGTGCAGTTCCTGCTTGGTCGTCGCCATCTGGGCGAACTTGCCCTTGCTGAAACATTGCGGCGTCAATAGCTGCAGGTATCGGTCCGGCAGATGGTAGGCCAGCGGGTTGCCACCCTCGTCGGTCTCGACGAGCGTTGCGCGCACCGGTGACGACAGCCCGCACACCTCGTGCTTCACCGCGACGTCCATCAGCGCATCGATGTCCGAAAAGGGCACGGCCGGTCGCGCGGCATCGTGAACGATGACGTGCGTGGCGTCGGCGGCGATTGTCGGCCCGGCGACGGCGATCTGGTCAAACCAGCGCGGTCCACCGCTCAGCAGCTTTACACCCGAGAAGCTCAGGTGCGGGCCGAACTTGCGCTTGGCCTCGTCCAGTTGTCCTGGTTCGACGACGAGTTGGATCTGTTTGACGTTATCGCGGTTCAGGAACAGCTCGACGCTGCGCAACAGGCATTCGCGGCCGTCGACCGTTAAGAACGCACCGCCCGCTTCGCTCAACTGACCTGGCGGTGGGGCGGTCATCACGAGCACACTGAAGATCGGGGGGGTTGCCATCGCGTTATGCCTCCATGCAGAAACGAAAAAGCCCCGTTCGCCGCGCGACCGGGGCTTCCCAATTCTATGGGCCCGAATGGATTCGAACCATCGATCTTGTCCTTTTCAGCGATTGCGCTGAGACAGAGAGTCTGGACATGTCCGGATGGTTCACTTGACGCCACCTACGTCGATCGGTTGCCCCCCGACGATTACGAGGTACGCGGGACGATGGCGGATCGGAACGGTTATCGATCCATCGGCGGCAACGGTGATGGGTTCGGCGTTACCGTACACATCAAGCAGATTGCAATCGGCTTTTTTCCCCACTTGGAGTTGCAGGCTCGCATCGGGCATTTTGTCATTCTGAAACAATCCGACAAGCTGGCGGTTCTCTTTGCCACTGGTGTCTGCGAACACGAATGCCCACTGACCCGCGGTGCCGGTATCAATCCGTCCGGTGGGTGAAAGCATGCGTAGTAGATCAATCGCATTCACGTAAGCGCAGCCCGCTGACATCATCTGAATGTCGCTGTGCTGGTTGATCTTCGTGCGATTTTTTTTTTACGAATCCATCGGCATGAAGAGGCCGCGCCAACCACTGTCGAAATTGAGTCCCCACATCCAGATCAACGCGGATGCCCCACTGCCTTTGGCGGTGATGACGCGGCGAACAAAGCGATCAAGAGGATGGACACGGGTTTACGCATCATGATTGAACCGAGTGACATTTTTAGCGCGCCAGAGCCGTTTCAACAAGCAGAAAGCCAAGCGGACACACAAGTTTTGTCCGAACGCGAACGGACCATAAAAAATGAAGCGATCATGAAATCCTCCGACGTGAAATGACAATCTTTCCCGCCTCGTGGGCTTTTCCGGGAACAATCATTTCATTCACCGGTCGAAAGACACCTCAGTAGTCCGCTGACCCAGGGGTCGAAGAATTAAACTTCATCACACTGACAAGTTGCGGTTCCGCCTGTGCTTCGCTGACTATGCTGCTGGACGCATCGCCACGCCTCGGTCGACGAGCGCGCGGCGAAGATCGCTCCCGTCGATTTGCGACGGCAGACGACCCGACAACACCGCCATCGACGCCGCAAGACCCGCGGCCTGGCCCATCGCGCAGCAGGTGCCGGTCACGCGGTAGCTCGCGTACGCCTCGTGCGTTCCGTTGATGCAAAGCCCGACGACGATCAGGCCTTGAATGTCTGTCGGCAACAGACATCGATATGGAATTTCGTAACGCTTGATCGGCGTGCAATGCGATTTCGACTTCGCGCCGCCGGGTTCGAGGCGATGAATATCGACATTAAACGTTCCGAACGTGACGGCGTCTTCAAACCGGCGACCGATACGCAAGTCATCGCGCGTCAGCGTGTGCTGACCGACGATCCGCCGAGCATCCCCATCCGCGATCCCGGCTCAGAATCGCGGAAAAAATGCCGAAATAGGCGAAGAATTGCTCCGAAGTGCGAAAGTCAGGCGAGGGTCTCACGCCACAACTGCTCTCGGCCGGGGTCGCCACGCCCGCGCCGGCCGTCATCGGATATGGTGTTCTTCGTGCCCACAGTCTGACGACCCCGCCGACGGGATTAAAGATGGGGTTGGCGGAAGCAACACAAGTAATGTGCGTTTCCCACTTTGAGATCTCTCAATCATGGACAGGCGCATCCAAATTAAGCCCAAATGAAAAAAATCGCAATTAATCTAAAGAAATGGCAAACAAATTATTATTTAACTTGGAGAGAGCACAAATAGGTGGCATAATGGGTCTATTATGGGTTCGTCACTCTTGGAAATTTCCATAGAAAAACCATCGGCGGTGCTTTATCCACAGGTCGCATCGGCGGTTGTTGCGGTGGAGGTGCCTAAGTTACGCGTCGCCAATACGCTCAGGCAGTTGATCAAAAATGGCACTTTGCCGGTGGGGCGTCGGTTGCCGGCGGAAAGAAGTCTGTCTTTACAACTCAACGTAGACCGTTCGACAGTTCGACGGGCGATAAGCGAATTGACGGATGAGGGCTGGCTGCAGCAGATCAGT
>Ga0163144_10005452_pt1 | contig 28247 bp, 14 predicted proteins | sample OliLak19BULKMAT1_FD_123175 | JGI IMG/M metagenome (GOLD analysis project Ga0163144, IMG submission 123175) | Freshwater microbial mat bacterial communities from Lake Vanda, McMurdo Dry Valleys, Antarctica - Oligotrophic Lake LV.19.BULKMAT1 | ecosystem: Environmental > Aquatic > Freshwater >... | reverse complement strand
GCTGCTCGCCCCGATCGCCTGGCTGCATCCGACGCTGTGTCTCGCGTACATCGTGCTCGCGCTCGCCTTTCACGCCGGCGCTGCGCTGTTGTTCGGGTTGAATCGTTTTCTGCTCGCGTGGGCGTCTGCGCTCCCGTCGCTCTGGTTCGCGATGCACCGAATCCACACGTGACGCGTTCAGGAGAAAGATTGCGACGTCACACGCGCGTGCGGCGACAGCCCCCTACCGTCCGACCAACCGCATGGCGCGCTGGTACAGCGCGATGTACTGCTGCGCCGAGTGTGTCCACGAGTTGTCTTCGCGCATGCCACGCTCACGAAGCAGCGCCCAGCTCGCCGAATCTCGGTAGGTGAGCATCGCGCGCCCGATCGCTTCCACGAAGTGCCGGATCTCGAAAGGGTGAAAGCGGAATCCATTGCCGTCGAGTCCTTCGCGCACCGTGTCGTTGAGGCCGCCGGTGGCGCGCACGATGGGCACGCTGCCATAGCGCAGTGCGATCATCTGACCGAGCCCGCATGGCTCGAAACGCGATGGCATGAGGAACGCATCGCTGCCCGCGTAGATGCGCTGCGCCAGCGCGGCGTCGAAGCCGATGCGGACGGCCACGCGCGTCGGATTGGCGGCGGCGTGACGTCGAAAAGCGTCCTGCAGTGCCACACCCCCCGAGCCCAGCACCACCAACTGTGCATCGGTGCGCGACACGATCCACGGCACCACCTGATCCAGCAGATCGAGTCCCTTCTGCTCCACCAGTCGCGAGACGATGCCCAGCAGTGGTCGTTCGACGGTCACCTCCAGCCCCATTTCGCGTTGCAGCGCGGCCTTGCACGCGATCTTGCCGCTCATGTCGTCGGCATCGTAACGCGCCGCGAGATGCGCATCGACCGACGGATCGAACACGTTGGCATCGATGCCGTTGAGAATGCCGTAGACGCGATCGGCGCGGGCTCGCAGCAGGCCATCCAGTCGTTCGCCGTACTCGCCGGTCATGATCTCGCTGGCGTACGAGGGGCTGACCGTGCTGATGATGTCGCTGAACAAAATGCCGCGCGCCATGAAGTTGAAGGAGCCGGCGATGCCCGGGCCGAGGGCATCTTCAATGAGTCCGCCCTCGGTGAGGCCGGCGAGGGCGAGCGTGCGCGTGCTGTACTGCCCCTGGTAAGCGAGGTTGTGAATGGTGAAGACCGTGGCGATGTGGCCGAAGGTGTAGGCCAGGTATGTCTTCAGGTAATTGGCGACGAGTGCGGCGTGCCAATCGTTGGTGTGCAACACTTCCGGCTGCCATCCATCGACTTCGCGCAGATGCTGCATCAGCGCCAGAACACCGCGCGTGAAGAGCATGAAGCGTCGATCGTCGTCGCCGTCGCCGTAAATGGTCGCCCGCTCGAACGCCGACGGAATATCGAGCAGATAGATCGGAATCTCGCTGTCCGCGGCACGCCACACGCGCAACTCTTCCTGTCGTTCACCGGCGGCCAGGAACGATGCGGCGATCGGTCCTTCGACCGGCAGCGCCTGTTCGCGAAGCGCCCGATAGCGCGGCATCACCACGCGCACATCGTGTCCCGCTGCGCGCAGTGCGGCGGGGAGCGCACCGGCCACGTCCGCCAAGCCGCCGGTTTTGATGAGAGGCGCCACTTCTGCTGCGACGAAGAGGATGTTCATGGCGTGGAGAATACCATCGCCGGAGCTGCTGTGGCGAGGGGATACGAGCCGCCGCGCCCTGACGGTTCGTCGCGTCCGGGCGGCTCAATTGTCCGCCGCACTCCCCCTAACGGGGCAGCATGCCACGCCCCAGAATCCGAAGGAAGGGCAACGGCCGCCCGCGCCCCGGAACTTCCCCATCGACACGCGTCGCTCTCATGATGACCGCACATCGCACCGGCACCCTCGCCCGCTTCGCCATGGCCTATGTGCTGGCCGGCGGTCGTGGCTCCCGTCTGTACGAACTCACCGATCGGCGCGCCAAACCGGCCGTCTATTTCGGCGGCAAGACGCGCATCATCGACTTTGCGCTGTCCAATGCGCTCAACTCGGGCATTCGCCGCATCGGGGTCGCCACGCAGTACAAGGCGCACAGTCTCATTCGACACCTGCAGCGTGGATGGAATTTCCTGCGCCCCGAGCGCAACGAAAGCTTCGACATCCTGCCGGCGAGCCAGCGCGTCTCGGAAACGCAGTGGTACGATGGCACCGCCGACGCGGTCTTCCAGAACATCGATATCATCGAGACGTACAACCCGGAGTTCATGGTGATCCTGGCGGGGGATCACATCTACAAGATGGACTACGAGTTGATGCTGCAGCAGCACGTCGATCAAGACGCGGACGTGACGATCGGCTGTCTCGAGGTGCCGCGGCTGGAAGCGGCGGGGTTCGGTGTGATGCACGTCGATGCGGCGGATCGGATCGTCTCGTTTCTCGAGAAGCCGGCCGATCCGCCGGGCATCCCGGGCAATCCGAACATGTCGCTGGCCAGCATGGGGATCTACGTCTTCAAGACGACGTTCCTGTTCGATCTCCTCAAGCGCGACGCCGCCGATCCCCACTCCTCGCGCGATTTCGGCAAGGATATCGTTCCGTATGTAGTGCAGAACGGCAAAGCAGTCGCGCACCGCTTCGGCACGTCGTGCGTGAAATCGGAAGGAGAGCAGGAAGCGTATTGGCGTGATGCCGGTACGATCGACGCCTACTGGGAAGCGAACATCGATCTCACGAGCGTGGTGCCGTCGCTCGATCTGTACGATCACAACTGGCCGATCTGGACGTACGGGGAGATCACGCCGCCGGCGAAGTTTGTGCACAACGAAGATGGCCGTCGCGGACTTGCGCTCAACTCGCTTGTCTCCGGCGGCTGTATCGTGTCGGGCGCGCGGCTGCACAAATCGCTGCTCTTCACGGGCGTCAAGGTACACTCGTATTCGTACCTCGACGGCGCGGTCGTTCAACCGTATGTCGATATCGGGCGACAGGTGCGACTGCGCAACGTGGTCATCGATCGTGGGGTGCAGATTCCGGCGGGGCTCGCGGTTGGCGAGGATGCAGAGCTCGACGCGACGCGCTTTCGTCGCACCGACAAGGGCATCGTACTCATCACGCAGCCGATGATCGATCGGTTGGTGGGGAATCCGAACACGGCGGCGCCGGGACCGTGACCCCTCCCACCTGACGCTTCACCTCGCGTCGCGCATATTCCCGTCATGCCCCCCGACGTGACGCCAGAGACGCTCCTCGTTCAGCTCGACGCGGAACTCGAAGCCGACACTACGCTCGCCGCCGCCGAACCGATCCTCGCACTCGCCGCGGAGTACCTCGCGTCCACGCGCACGGGCGAAGGGCCGGTGTCCACCTGGCATTCGGCGCAGACGATCGTCGACCGGCTCGAGGCGGAGATGCCCAGACGCGGTCGGTCCATGGCAGACGTCGCCAAGCGCCTCGCCAGCCATCTGCTCGAAGACGTGAACCGGCTCGCGCATCCGATGTACATCGGGCATCAGGTCTCGGCACCGCTGCCCGCCGCCGTCTGGACCGACGCGCTGATCAGCGCGCTGAATCAGTCGCTGGCCGTGCGCGAGATGTCGCCGTCGTTCACCCCGCTCGAGCATCAGGTGGTGGCGTGGATGACCGATCTCGTCGGCTGGGACGACCACGCTGGCGGCATGATGACGTCGGGCGGCACCGAGGCGACGCTCACGGCCTTGCTCGCGGCGCGATCACGCGTGATTCCCAATGTGTGGACGCATGGCATTCCGGCACACTGCCCGGTCATGATCTGCGGCGAGCACACGCATTACGCGGTCACCCGCGCGGCGGGCGTCATGGGACTCGGCTTGCAACGCGTGATCACCATTCCGTCGCACGATCATCGCATGGACGTGACGGCGCTGCGCGACAAACTGCGGCAACTGCACAGCGCGCACATCGGCGTGATGGCGGTGGTCGCGACGGCCGGCTGCACGGCCACCGGCAGCTTCGACGATCTCAACGCGATCGCCGACCTGTGCGCAGAGTTCAAGGACACGCACGGTGATCTCTGGTTGCACGTGGACGCGGCGCACGGCGGCGCTGCGCTGCTGTCCACGGTGCATCGCCACCGCGTGGACGGGATCGCACGCGCGCGCTCGGTGGCGTGGGACCCGCACAAGACGCTGCTGCTGCCGCTGGCGGCAGGCATGCTGCTGATGAAGAACGAGCGCGATCTCGACGGCGCGTATGCACAAACGGCACCGTATCTGTTCACGCCGGGCGATGAGGCGCGTGCATGGGACACGGGACCGCACAGCTTCCAATGCTCGCGCCGTGCCGATGTGCTCAAGCTGTACGTGGCGATCGAGCGCTATGGTGCCGACGCATTGGCGGCACTCTACGATAGACTCTGCGCACGCGCGCGTTCGCTGCACGAGTTGCTCGCTGCGCGCACCGACTTCAAGCCGCTGCACGAACCGGAGTCGAACATCCTCTGCTTCGCCTGGACGCCGCCGAACGTCCCCTCGTCGAAGCTGGATGAACTCACGGACACATTACGCGAGCGTTACAACAGGACGGGTCGCGGCTTCATCACGGTGACTACGCTCGATAAGCGCCGCGTGCTGCGCATCACCGTGATGAACGCGCGCACTACGGAGGAGCACTTGCAGCGACTGGTGGATGGGCTGGTGGCGGAAGGACGCGCTGTGCTCGCGCATGAAGGCTACTGACGCATCTTGCACTCGCCGCCGCGTGAGCAAAGCGCAATGCTGGAGCCTGCTTGCTGTTCGATGGCGAGGCCCGTACCCTAGCGCGTTGCCATTGAGTTGAACGCGATGAGGGTACGCATGGTCGCATTGGATGCACGTCTGAGAAGTCTGCTTGCGCGCCGCGCAAATGGTGCCGAGGCGAAGCAATCTGTCGCGAGGACTGCTGCGCCTGGCGCTGCACGCGAGGCCGAGAGCAGCGAGACCGCGATGCTCGGCGTGCTCGTGAAGTACACTGGCGACGCCAACGATCTTCGCGCGGCAGGACTCGTCATCACTTCGGAGATCGGTCATCCGCGCGCCGCCTTCGCGATCGCCACCGGTTCCGTCGCGCTGGCCGATGTCGAAGCGTTGGCGGCCGTGCCGCACGTCATCAAGGTCGAACTCTCGCGTCCGTTGCGAACGGAGTTGGACGTCAGCGTCGCGCAGATCAATGCGCGGCCGCTGCATACGGGGAACCCCAAGCTGACGGGAAAGGGCGTCGTCATCGGTATCGTCGATTCGGGCATCGACTGGCGGCATCACGCCTTTCGGCATGCGGATGGCACATCGCGCGTACGGTTCCTGTGGGATCAGTCCCTGCCCGCGAAGGTGAAGCTTCCGGCAGATCCGTTTCAGGAAGCGGCGCCGCCCGAGTTTGCAGGAATTGGCGTCGAGTATACGATGGATCAGATCAACACGGCGCTCGCGGCCTCCAATCCGCTCGCCATCGTCCGCTCGATGGACGACACCGCCGCGCATGGAACGCATGTCGCAGGGATCGCGGCGGGCGACGGCAGTCAGGCGGGAACGCGCGTCGAAGACAACTGCACGGGCGCCAACACGTACATCGGTGTCGCACCAGAGTCGGAACTGATCGTCGTCAACAACGTGTCGGAAACCAACGGACTCGGCGACTCGCAGAATCTCGTCAACGCAATCCGCTACATCTTCCTGCGCGCGAGTCAGCTCGACGCGGGGGCCGGACGTCCGTGTGTCATCAACATCTCGCAGGGCGACAATCTCGGCCCGCATGACGGCACCAGTCTCGTCGAGCAGGCGATCGATCTGCAGCTGCTCTTCGATCCGGGTCGCGCGATTGTGAAGTCGGCGGGCAACGAGGGCAGCGCCAGTCACCACGCGATGCTGACGGTACCGCCAGCGCCGGGCACGCGATCGGTCACCTTTTCTGTCGAGGCGGGCGACACCCACACGCGGTTCATGGAATGCTGGTACCACGGCGCCGAGCGACTGGCAGTCACACTCGCCGCCCCGGGTGTTCCCGCTCCGACGAGCCCGACGGTCGAACCGGGAGGAGTGTTAAATGGCTGGCCGGTGAACCCAGCCGTACCACCAGCGCAGCAAGCCACCGCGACCATCACGTCGACGCTTTCCGATCCCGATAATCTCGACAACCAGATTCTCATAGAGCTGAGATCGCCGGCCAACGTCTCGCTGCCCAACGGAACATGGACGCTGACGTTCACGAATCGTGGTGCCGTCAGCAGCGAGGTTCACTGCTGGCTCGAACGTCAGGTCGATCCTGAGGACAAATCACCGACCTTCACGTCGGATGTAGCGAGATCGCACACGATCACTATTCCCGGCACGAGCGCGTCGGTGATCACGGTCGGCAACTACTCCGCCGAGTCGTTCTCCACGCGATCCGGCTCTCACATTGACGTGGGCGATCTGCAGGATTCGTCCAGTCGCGGCCCGACGCGCACCGGTGGGCTCAAGCCGGACATCTGCGCGCCCGGTGTCGCTGTGACCGCCGCGCGCGCGCAATCGCACGGCGGATGCTGCTGCGATTGCTGCTACACATTTTACGTGGACAAGTCGGGCACGTCGATGGCGGCACCGCATGTGGCGGGGGTGATCGCGCTGATGCTGCAGAAGAACAAAACGCTCGACCATCTCGATATCCGAAACGCGATCACCAGCACGGCGCGCGCGCCGGACCCGATCACCGCGCCGATGCTTCCGGAGAACAACTGGGGATTCGGCATGATCGACGCGGCGGCGGCAGTCGGCGCGGTGCCGGCGCCGCCAGCTCCACCTCCTGCGCCACCGCCGGGCGGTCGCGTGATCGGTGGCGGAGGGCCGGCCCCGATCCCGTACTACGTGCCGTCCCTCGATCTCCACGAGCGCGCACTGCTGCGACGGATGCAGCACTTCCAGACGTGGATGCTGTCGTTCCCGAGCGGACACCATTGGGGCGCGCTGGTGAGCCGGCACTTCGACGAAGTGCTGCGCCTCATCAACACCAACAAACGCGTGGCGACGGTGTGGCATCGCAATGGCGGGCCGGCGCTGGTGCGCGCGGCCCTCGACATCTCGGCTGCCCCGGAGCACGCGCGGATCCCAGCGTCATTCGGAGACGAGGCGACGTCGCAGCAATGGGCGCGCATCCTCGCGAGCTGGCAGCGCTACGCGTCGCCCGCGCTCGTCGCCGCCATCGACGCGCACCGTGCGGCGATTCTCGCGTTCCCCGGCCAGTCGCTGCAGGCCCTGTTGTCCCGTCAGTCACCGGCCGCCTGAGATGGCTACCAAGGCAGGCACGATCGAGCTGATCGCGCGTGAGCTGGGAACGCTGCTGCAGCCGTTGGAGCAGCGCCTGTCGGGCGATGGCGCATCCACGCTCTTCGCCGAATTGGGCGTGCGACTGCCGGCGAGTGTTGCGGGCCACGCGCAGGTGGTTGGTGCCGTCACGGCCACGATCGCGCGCGCCACAGCGCTTGCGCCGAAGGTGGTGCAACTCGTCGGCGCGATCGATGCCGACAACGAAGCGCAGATCATCTCCGCCGGCATTGCGGTGCTGGACGACGTATCGAAGGTGCTCACCGCCGTGCGGGACATGGGGAACGCACTGCAAACGGCCACTGCTGCTGCGCCTTTGTCTGCCGCGGATCGCGCCGCGCTCCAGGCACTGATTCCCGATATCGCACGGCGTGTCGTGGACATGCTGGTGATCGAGTATCTCGAAGCGAAGTCATTGCCGATCGTGCAGGGGCTCACGCTGCTGGGGCTCATCGACCGCATCCACGTTGCCGCTGATCCGGCCAATCCGATCTCTGCCCCGTTCCAGCGTCGCGATTTGCGCATCGATCGAATTGGCGATCTGCTCTCGGATCCGGCGGGCTATCTTCGCTCGATCTACAAGTTCGGCGCACCGGATTTCGACGGTCGCGCGCTCTTCGAGCGAGTGCGGGAGTTCCTCGAGTCATACGACTATCCGGTCGTCCTGCTCGAGCCGCCCGCGGCACGGCCCATTCTCGAAGGGTATCTCGTCAGTCTCGAAGCGGATCCGTCGGTGTCGCCGCCCGCGCTCGCGGTGCGCTTCCGATTCAAGGCGACGCAGGACTTCGAGAAATCGTTTCCCATTCGCGCCCCGTGGACGTATCGCCTCGCTGCGAAGGCGCGATTCGCTGCCGGCATGGACGGCGTCATCCGCGCGCCATTCGACGTGCAGCTCACGCCACCCACCGCCGGTGCATCGCTGACACTGACCGCCGATCTCGTTGGCGACGACGGTGGCACGCCGATCATTCTCATCGGCGAAGCCGGCGGTTCGCGTCTCGAGGCGAAGCGCATCGCGGCTGGCTTCGGTTTCACGGCAAAGACCGTGGGCGGCGGGCTTGCCGGCGAGCCCGTGCTGCGCGCCGAAGTGAGCGGCGGCAAGCTTGTCATCGACATGTCGAAGGGCGACGGCTTCATCCAGAAGATCCTGAGCGGGATCAAGGTGGAGTCGGCGTTCGAATTCACGGCACGGTGGACACCCTCGGAAGGGGTGCGCTTCGAAGGCGGTGCGGGGATCGAGCTGGTGGTGCCGTTGCACCTCAACCTCGGCCCCGTCGAAATCCAGACGCTGTACTTCATGCTCGGCTTCGCCGCCGATCCGCCGCTGTCGATCGGTGTGGCGGCGGCGATCGGTGTGCAGATCGGTCCGTTCGGCATGTCGGTGGACAAGATCGGGCTCGACATTCCGATGCGCTTCCCATCGTCGCGCAACGGCAACCTCGGTCCGCTCGATCTCGGGTTTGCGTTCCGACCGCCAACAGGCATTGGGGTGGTGGTCGATGCCGGTCCGATCTCCGGGGGCGGATTCCTTTCGATCGACACGGCCAACGGCCGCTACGCCGGCATCCTGCAGCTCGAAGCATCGATCGTCTCCGTCACCGCCATTGCGCTGCTCGATACGCGGCTCCCGGATGGATCGCAGGGCTTTTCGTTCCTGATTCTCGTGTCGGTCGAGCTGCCGCCCATTCAGCTCGGCTACGGCTTCACGTTCAATGGTGTCGGCGGCATGGCCGGCATTCATCGCACCGTAGCCACGGAGACGTTGCGACAAGGCGTGCGTGCCGGCGCGTTGAATCACATCATGTTCCCGAAGGACCCGATCAGGAACGCACCGCAGATCATCGCCGATCTGCGCGCCATCTTTCCGCCCGCCAACAATCGGTTCGTCTTTGGCCCCTTTCTCAAGTTGGGCTGGGGCACGCCCACACTCATTACGGGCGCGTTAGGCCTCATCCTCGAACTCCCGGATCCGATCCGCATCATCATCCTGGGGCAGCTCAAGGTCGCGTTGCCGGTGCCCGAGCTGCCGTTGGTGTCGCTCAATCTCGACGTCCTGGGCATTCTCGACTTCGGCGAGAAGTCGCTCTCCATCGACGCGTCGCTCTACGATTCGCGCATCACGATCTACAGCGTCTACGGCGATATGGCGCTGCGGCTGTCGTGGGGTGACCAGCCGGTCTTCGCGCTTTCGTTGGGTGGTCTGCATCCGCACTTCGCGCCGCCGCCGAACTTCCCGACGCTGCGGCGCATGACCATCGAGATCGGGCTTGGCGACAACCCACGCTACACCTGTCAATCGTACATCGCCATCACGTCGAACTCTGTGCAGTTCGGTGCAAGTATCGAACTGTACGCGGCGGCGGCTGGCTTCAACATTCGCGGCTGGATCGGCTACGATGCGATCGTCATCTTCGTACCGTTCTCGTTCGAGGTGGGGATCAGCGCGGGCGTGCAATTGCGTCGCGGCAGCTCCGTCATCGCCGGCATCACGGTCAACGCCACGCTGCGCGGACCGAATCCATGGAATGTGAAGGGACGTGCCTGCATCAGTCTCTTCCTGTTCGATGTATGCGTGCCGGTGAATCTCACCGTCGGCGAGGAGGAGCAGCAGCCGATTCCCGTGCTCGATGCGTGGGATCGCCTGCAGGTGGCGCTGCGCGACGTGCGCAACTGGCAGGGACAAGTGCCTGCGGGCGTCATGCGTGTGATCTCGTACGCCGTGCCACCCTCGGTCACCGAGACGTTGGTGGATCCTGCCGGCGGGTTGGCGGTTCATCAGAAGGTGCTGCCACTCAACAAGGCACTCGACAAGCTCGGTGACGCGCGTATCTCCGGGCCGTCGCGCTTCGATGTGAGTCACGTGCGCGTGGGTGCCAACAGTGCGTCGCACAGCCCGGAGCGTGATTTCTTCGCCGCCGGTCAGTACGTGACTCTCTCTGACGCAGAGAAGCTGTCACGCGATTCGTACGAGCTCATGGACGCCGGTGTGGCGATCGCGTCGGATGCCGTGACGATTGGCGACGTGCGTGAGACGCCGTTGACCTACGAAACCAAAGTGATCGATGCACCGGACCCCGGTACGTTCCGCTTTCGCGATTTCATCTCGCGCCGACTCGACGTCGCATCACTCACCAGCGCCGAATTCTCGCGCATGGCAACGCGCGCGATCGGTGAACTTGTGCCGCGGTACGGACTTGACAAGTACGCCCCGTCTGCCGGAGAGGTGCCACGAGTTGCCGTTACGCCAGAGGAGTTCGTCGTCGTGAGTACCGACACACTGCAGCTGCATGCGATGCTCGGCACAGCGATGACACGCGGCGCGGCATCGGATGCGTTGCGCACATTGGTGACGAGTGATCCCTCGTTGAAGGGGCAGTGGCAGGTGATCTCGCGCCATGACGTCGAGGTGCCCGCATGACGGCACCGGCGACCAACGAGCCGCTGGCGAAGTACAGCTTCCTGTCGTGGCTGCGGCGCGGCGTGGCCACGCAGATCGGACGGCGTGATGGCGACGCCGGCAACGAGCCGCGGGCGATCGTGTCGGTACACCTCGGATTCAACGCGGACGCGCAGTTCGTCGACGTGCCGCTACGGCTGCTGGGCAGTGGAGAACTGGGCAGCTTCGATGTGCGATCGGTGATGCGTACGTGGCCACGCCCCGAAGTCGCCGACGCCGAAGCGAACTACTTCCCGTTGATCGAACTACGTGAGCCCGACCTGCCGTGGCGGCTGACGCCAGCGAGCGCGGCGACCACGGGTCGTCTACGTCCGTGGATGGTCCTGGTGGTGCTGCGCGATGAGGAGTACACGTTTCGCTCGGCCACCTCAGCTGGCGCGCTGCCCTCGATCGTCGTGCGCGATACCGCTTCGCTCCCCGATCTTGCGTCCTCGTGGGCGTGGGCACACGTGCAGGTCAGCAACGAATCCGGCATCACGGCCGATCGCATTCGCGCGATGGTGAACGCCAAGAGCCCGCTCGTCACGTCGCGTCTGCTCTGTCCACGCCGACTCGATCCGCTGACACGATACACGGCGTATCTCGTGCCGGCGTTCGAGCGCGGCCGACTGTCCGGGTTGCGCCTGCCGGTGCCCGATACCATCGATGCGCTGACACCGGCATGGATGCCCGCGCAACCGGGAGTCACGCTCCCCGTGTTGCATCAGTGGCGATTCCACACGGCCGAAGCGGGCGACTTCGAGTCGCTCGTGCGGCGGCTCGAGCCGCGCGTGTTGCCCGCCGAGGTAGGCATTCGCGCGATGGACGTCTCGGATCCGCAGGGCGCGTTGAAGGATGTGCCAGCGCACGATGCACCACTCGGTCTCGAGGGGGCGTTGAAGACCGTGCGCACGATCACGACACCGTGGCCGGATGCGCCGGTGAAACAGCGATTCATCGATCGGTTGCGCGCGTTGCTCAACGCGCCGGCCGCGCTGTTGCAGGGCACCATACCGCAGCGCGTGGTCGCGCCGCCACTCTACGGGCGTTGGCATGCGGCGCAGCAGACGCTCGAGCCGGGACAACGGCCGGTCTGGTTTCAGGAGCTCAATCAGGATCCGCGACTGCGCGTAACGTCCGGGTTAGGCACGCAGGTGGTGCAGGCGCGGCAACGCGAGCTGATGGCCAGCGCGTGGTTGCAGGTCGAGGGGATTCGCGCCATCAACGAAGAGCGACGGCAGGCGCAGATCGCGCGCGGCGCCTCGTTGCGACTCTTCGAGCGACATCTCGCGGTGGCCGGCAACGAAACGGTGCTGGTACTCACCACCAGATTGCACACGAAGGTGAAGGGCAGCCCCGTCACGATCGCCGCGCTGTTGCGTCAGAGCCCGATCCCGATGGGTGTGCTCGACACCGCCTGGCGTCGTCTCGCACGACCACGCGGCACCATCGGCCGCCGACAGGGGCGCCGCGAAGCGCCCACCACGGAAGGATTGCTCGAGCGGCTGAATACGGGCACGTTGCGTCCCGGTGCGCCGCCGCCGGTGCCCGACGCGTTGCCGACGATCGGCGGGTTGGCCGATGTCGTCACTGCGCCGCCAGGGCGCGCGACCATCAACATCGAACGTTGGCTCGTGTTCCTTCTTCTGTTGCTGCTGCTGCTTGTTTTGCTCATCGGCGCGCGCGTTCTCGGCGCGGTGGCGGCGTTGGCGTTCGGCGTTGCGGTTATCGCCGTCGGTGCGGCCGTGATCCCCGCGTACGTCCGCGACGCGATAGGCAGAGCGATCGTCGGCGCACCGCCGCTGCCGCCAGCGTCCAGCGTCCCCGCGCGTGCCCTCGATGCACTTGGCGACGAACGCTTCGAGACGGAAGGCGGCGCCGGCGGCGATGCGCCGTCGGTGGCGGAGCTGCTTCGCACGCTCCCTCCGCGCGCGAACTTCCGGCTCTTCGAAGCGCCGCCGCTGGGTACACCCTTGAGCACCATTCCCGGCGCGACCGGTGAGACCGACGCGCCGGCCGACGGGGCGAGCGCGGCGGACAGCGCCGATGCGCGCCTGTTCCGCGCGGCTGCCATCGACCTGATGCACGCGTTAGGCGCGCCGGTGGCCGTTCCGCCGCCGATGCGACAGGTATCCATTCCGCTGCTGCGCACCAAACTGCAGACGGCAGTGGATCCGCGGCTGACGATCGCGCGCGGGCTGCGCGACCGCACCGTGTTCGCGCCTGGCGTCGTCTGGGAACGCGAAGATCCGATCGAAGAGATCATGGCGTACCCGCGCTTTCCGCAGCCGATGTACGAGGCGCTGCGCGATCTCGGCCAGGACTGGTTGCTCCCGGGACTCGAGCTCATTCCCGGCAACACGGTGGCACTCGTGGTCTCGAATCAGCGCATGATCGAGTCGTACATGGTGGGACTCAATCACGAGATGTCGCGCGAGCTCTTGTGGAACGAGTATCCCACCGATCAGCGCGGCTCCTACTTCCGGCAATTCTGGAATGTGAACGGTGTCACGCCACCGCAGAACGATCCGGACAAGTTGCGCGACATTCGCGAGATTCACGCCTGGCTCAAGCGACTCGCCCTCGGCTCGCACAGCGCACGGCCGCCAATGCCGAGCGGTGAAGATCGTCTCGTGCTGCTGGTGCGCGGTGACCTCTTCAGGCGCTATCCCAACACGGAAGTATACGCGCTCAAGGCGCTGGCGCATGCCTCCGGCAAACGATCGCTCGGCGCCGCGCGCATCGACTACGAGTTTCACGGACGTCTGTCGCCAGACGTCGCGTTCTTCGGATTTCCGCTCACGCCGAGTCAGGCGATCGGCGCCAAGGACGCGACCAACAGTGCGCTCGATCAGGGGTGGTTCTTTGTGCTGCAGGAGCAGCCGTCCGAGCCGCGCTTCGGCCTCGACGTAGGTGAAGCGTTCGGCGCGCCCGTGTCCGAGTGGAGCGACCTGTCGTGGCGCAGTCTCGTCGCCACGGAAGGGGCGCTGACCGCGCTCACGCATGTGGATCTCAATCAGCAACTCCCCGACGTGCGCCCGTTGAATCGCGGAAGCGAACCAGCCTGGCACGCCGACGGTGGACTCGGCCGCACCGGCGCGCAGAGTGCGCACCTCGCCTTCATCACGCTGCAGCAACCGATGCGCATTGCGATCCACGCGTCGGACATGTTGCGCGGCAACAGCTGACGCGCGCCAACGATATGGCTCATCCAAACGCTGACGATAGTCTGTCGCAGGTACGACGTGAACGTGACGAACTGCGCGAAACGCTCACTCGGGAGCAAGGCGCACGTGCCGCAGCCGATCGCGCGCTGCAGGACGCACGCAGTCGCTTTGGTGACGATGACGATCGCACGATCGAGTTGGTGGACCGGTTGCAGCGTGCCGACGCGACACTGAAGCGGGTCACCAGCAACCATGGAACGGCCATCGATCGGGTACACGCGGAACTGCGCGAGCGCCTGGTTCGCGAGGTGGGCGACGACTTCACGCCGCTTGATACATCGCTGCCGCTGGTGCTCTTCCCCGTGCGATTGGAAACTCGCTTTGCCCTGCGCGGCAATGCGCGTGAGCTGTGGATCCGTGTTTATCCCGACGAGATTCACGCCGACGCGCACGAGCGAGAGCTGACGACGCAGGAGATCACCGCGGGACAGCGGTACTGGAGCAGCATCTGGCGCGACACGAGTGCGTTGGCGGATTCATGGAGCGTGCTGCTGAACGCTGTGCCAGCGCCGCGTGCCGCGTGGGTCGTGCGTGCGCTCACGCCGTTCAATGTCGATGGCGATCGTGTGGACGATCCGCAGTTCCGGGCGCCCGCTGAGCGCGAGGGTACCTGGACGCGCGCGGTCGAAGCACGGTTGCTTCCCGATCGCTGGGTGGCCATCGGATATCGCGGCGGCCAGGAGGTGGCGCGTGCCGTTGGCCGCGCGATCATCGAACCGCTGGCCGTCACGTTGGCCCCCGATGCGGACGCGGCGCAGCGCAGCGACATCAGCGGTGATGGACTCGAAGTAGACGACGCGGTGCGATGGACGATCGACTTTCCTCGCGCACTCGACGTCGGGATGGGATTGACGATGCCGCTCGCGCTCAGCGACGAGCAGCGCGGCTTCGACGAGTTGCTGGTGCTCGGCGTAAAGGGCTCGCTTTCGCCACAGGAGACTGCGACGGAACTCAGCGGGCTCTTCGACGCGCATCATTTCGGCCGCGGTCTGGCCTTCCTGCGTCAGGGCACGCCAACCAACAACACGCAGCAGGCGCCGTCGGGATATCCGCCAACCGATGCGCACGGCGCCCACAGTCGCTCCGTGGAGCTCGACGAAGCGCGGTCGGTGGTGGGGAAGGACGGGGCGCGACTCGCGCGCGCGTTTGGCATGCCGCAGTCGGTGCTGACGGCGGTGGATCGGAGTGACGAAGACGAGCAAGCGGGCGCACGCGCGATGTGTGGCGCGCTGTGGCCGGCAACGTGGGGCTACTTCTTCGAGGAGCTGCTGCTCGAACCGGAACTGGATGTCGAGGTCGATCGCTTTCGCGACTACTTCATCGAACATGTGCGCGCGCGCGGCCACTACCCGGCGTTCCGCGTGGGTGGCACACCGTATGGCGTCGTGGTTGCCTCATCGCTCACGCGCTGGACCCAGCGCGGGAAGCGTGGCCTGCTCGAGTCGGCCATGCCCGACGATCTGCGTCGGTTGCGCGCGATCTGGTCGGAGTCGGTGTCACGTATTCCGCGTGTCGGCAAGAGCAACGATCCCGACAAGGACCTGCTCGAAGTATTGGAGATGGACGCGTCGGCGCGCGAGGTTCGTGTGCGCTCGGTGATGGGCCCGAACGCCTCGGCGAATATGGCCGCCTTTCTCGGATTCAATTGGGATGGCGCGCGTCGTCGACAGGCCGATCTTGCGAGACGGCTCGCGCAGCGACTCGGTCGTGCCGATGCGGGCGCGCCGCTGTTCACGCTGTCGTTCGGATCGCAGGCGCCGCCGTTCGCCAGCGGCTTCGTGGTGCCGAAGCAGAAGCTCGACCAACCCGAGCAACTGAGCGAGACGGAACCGCTCTCCTTCAACTACATCAAATGGCTGCGCGAGGCCGCACGTGTGGAGGATGTCAGGCAGGAGCGTCTTCCAGCCGGCGTCACGCCGCCGAACACGCTGCTCTATCTGTTGCTGCGGCACGCACTGCTCCGCGAGTCTGCGCGCAGCAGTGACGCCATTCTCGTCAACGAGGGATTGACGACGCGCGCCAATACACGCGATCGGGAGTTTGTCGGAGCGACGTTCGCTGCGACACCCGGTGCGGGCGGCGGCGCTGCGGTGAACAATGCGGCAGGCAACAATGCAGCGGTCAACAACGCAGGGGCCGCGGTCGCCGCGACAGCGACGATCTGGGATCGGATGTCGATCACGATTCCCACCGTTACTGGTCGAGCGACACTCGCCGAATTCGTGTGGTTGGATCTCGTGCGTCCGGAGACCCGACGGCTGCGCGAGTTTCGCGAGTACCTTCGCACCCTCGAATCGTTACCCACGGCGGAACTCGAGCGGTTGCTCACCGAGACGCTCGATGTCTGCTCGCATCGCCTCGATCCGTGGATCACATCGATGTTCAACGATCGTCTGACGGCGATGCGTGCGTCACAGCAGACGCCTGGGTCGGTACTTGGATCTTTCGGATGGGTCGTGGATCTGCGCGCAAAACCCTCGGTCACCACGCGTTCGGCACCGGTGCCTCTCCTCACGGACGGCGTGCGCGCGCGCCTGAAGCTGCGGGACGTGGCCGCGCTCGAGGAGCAGACGTCCACCGGTGGATTCACCCACGCGCCGTCGATGACGCATGCGGCGACCGCCGCCGTGCTGCGCAACGGATTCCTCTCGCGTCGGTCGGTGAACGATCAGCGCTACGGCATCGATCTATCGTCGGAACGTGTGCGTCGTGCGCGATGGGTGCTCGATGCGGTGCGCAATGGACAGGCACTATCGGCCGTGTTGGGATATCAGTTCGAACGTGCGCTGCATGACGCGCGGCTCGATGCATACAAGGAACCGTTTCGCCACGCCTTTCCTGTGGTGGCCGGCAAGCTCTCCCCCACGGCATCGGCAAACGGTGGAGAGCCCGCCGAGTCGGTTGAGGCCGTGGCCGCGCGCAATGTCGTGGATGGTCGCGCGCTGCATCTGGCGTGGCAGGCGAACACGATCGCGTGGGGCGCCGCGGGTCTTCCCACGCGACCGGGAGCCGATTTCACTCAGGTCGATACCATCCTTCGTGCCGTCGACGATACGGTCGACGCCATCGCCGATCTGCTGATGTCGGAGTCCGTTTATCAATTGGTGCAGGGAAACACGGCCGGCGCATCGGCGTCGCTCGACGCGCTGGCGCGAGGCGTGCGCGCGCCCGATCCCGAAGTCGTGAAGAGTCCGCGTGGCGGCTCGGCGTTGACGCATCGCGTGGCGCTGCTGCTGGGCGGTGCGCCCCTCGCACCCGCTGGCTGGGGCGCCATTCCGCTCACGCCCCGCGCCGCTGCCGACCCGTGGATGGACGGCTGGTTGGGCGCGCTGATCGGCGATCCGGCGCGCGTGCGCTGCGCGGTGACTTATACCGACAGCACCGTGCCGCCGGTGGTGCGCCCAATTGAAGTCACGCTCGCTGACCTATTGCTACGGCCCATCGATGTGTTGCAGGCCGTGACCGCAGCGGCGAGCGAGGCGCAACCGGACGTCGCGCAACCCACGCGCACCGCGCAGCTCTCGGAGCTTGATGCGCGCATTGCAGCCGTCGCCCTGGACCGCCCCGACGCCGATCCATTGGGTGACGTTCGCATCGCGTACGCCGCGACGGACCGCGCGAACACGCTGAGCTTTGCCGAAGTCGCGGAGCTGATGCGCGCCGTGCAGGCGACACTCTCCACTGCACGCACGCTCGCTCCGAAGGATCTGCTCGCATCGTCGCAGGCAGGCGAGCTGTCGTCCGCTGTGGTGAACAACGCCAGTGTGATGACGCGCGCGACGAACGCGGTCGCTGCAAGCGCGGCCGCGCGGGACGCAATCGTGGCGGCCGTCGCACCGCTCTCCGTGCAGCCGACACCGATCAACAGCAATCGCGCGCCGTTGGTGACAGCGCTTCGGAATGCAGCGGCCTTCGGTGTGGCGGGCGCGTTCATTCCGTCACCACAGAGTGATGTCGCCGTCTCCGCGGCGGAACGTGACGCGCAACGCCTCAGCACCGAATCGCTGTTGGCACGCGGTGCGAGTGTCGCCAGCGAACTCACGCGACGTCTGACGGAAGCAGGCCCGGTTGTTTCGGCGCAAGGGAAGCTCACGCAGCTCTTTGGCGAGAGCTTTCGTGTCATCGTTCCATTCACGCCGGCCACCACTGCGATCGGACAGGCACTGGCCGTTGGTCCGACACCCGTGCCAACGCCAGCGCAACGACGTGAATGGCTTCGTGGCGCCGCGTTGGTGCGCCCACCGCTGGACCGTTACCACCGGCTCACGCTGTTGCAGCGCGCACTCGGCGGCACGTCGGCCGCACTGACCGTCACGCAGGTGCCGCATGCGCCGGGAGCCAGCTGGGCTGCGCTCCCATTCGCCGATGAAGCCCATCGTCATGCGTCCGGGCTGATGGGACTCGCGCTGCTTTCTGCGTCGGGCGGTGTGCCGGCAGCGAATGCATCATGGGCCGGTCTGCTGCTCGATGAATGGACCGAGCTCATTCCCAACGCCGACGAAGCAACAGCGGTGGCCATTCACTACGACGACCCCGGTGCCGAAGCGCCGCAGGCGATTCTGGTGGCGGTTCCGCCGGACGACGCCACCAATTGGACGCTCGACACCGTCACCGATGTCCTGCGTGAGACGCTGCAGCTGGCACGGTTGCGTGCAGTGGACGGCGACCTGCTCGGCGATCTCAGTGTATTGTTGCCGGCGACCTATCTGGCGGCCAATCCCAGGTCCGATACCGTGTCGGCCGTCTTCACCGGCTTGCTGCGTTCCGATGCGATCATCGCGCGGGCACTCTGACATGCCGACATCTTCCTTGCCCGTGTCGTCCATTCAGCCATCGCCGCTGCGGAGCGCCTCGTGAAGTCCATCACCTATTGGAATCGACTGGAGCCGCGGCCGCGCGGCCGCGAAGTGTTGGAGAGTCTGCAGGCGCGCGTGCGCGACCCGCTCTGGTTCCTCACGCGCCAACTGCAGATGGGCGAGTTCCAGGGCGAGGATGCGGCGTCACCGGCGTGGGTGCAGATGGCGTACGGGCTCACTCCCTTCACGGGATGGTCGCCGCGCGGCGTCGCCACGCAGGAGATCGACATGACCACGCCGTTGGAGGAATTGTCGCAGACGGAGGCATTTACGGCGCATCTCGCACTGCGTGTCGAACTCGGCCAACTGGCCGAGGAGTTGCTGAGTGATGCGGGGCATGGCGCGCAGATCCCGCTGCTCCGACGCGCGTATGGCATCGGCGCGCCAGATGAAGCAGCGGTCGCGCAGGATCCGGATGGCGCCGAAGCGCGGTTTGCGCGGGTGGTGGGAGGTCGGTGCTGCGACGGCGTGGCACTGTATCGCGATCTCGTCGCCGCGTCGCCAAATCTGCCCGCGGCCCTCACCACTCCGCCCAATGACATTACGCCGGCGTTACGCGCCGTCGTGCGCGCGGTCCTCGACGAGCTCGTGGCGTATGTGGATCGACTCTACGAGGAGATCGGTGACGCCGATGCGCCGGCCTGGCGTGCCGATCGGCTCGAGTACGATCTCGACGTGGTGGCGCGGGATACATCGGGCAACGTGCTCACCTACGATGCGGAGCCGTCGTCGGACGGATCGTTCGACTGGTACGCGTTCGACCTGCGTGCACGCCGCGCCGCCACGCCGGCCGATACGCCGATCACACCCGTGGCGACGACGATCTCGGTGATGCCGACGCATGTGCGCTTTCGCGGCATGCCCAATCATCGCTGGTGGGATTTCGAGTCGGCGATGACCGACTTTGGCGCCGTGGAGCCGGAATCGCGCGATCTGGCGCGCCTGCTCGTGGTGGATTTCATGACGGTCGCGGCCAACGACTGGTTCGTGGCGCCGCTCACCATTCCCGTGGGTTCCGTCTGCGAGATACAGTTGGTGATGGTGCACGATGTCTTTGGCGGTCGCACCCATGTGCCACCGGCCAACAATCTTTCGGGAGACATCACGCGGCGGTGGGCGATGTTCGCTTCCACGTCTTCGGTCGACGAGGGGGTGCGGTTCATCATTCCTCCTGCCGCCGCGTCAAGCGTCATGCAGGGGGACACGATCGAGGAGGTGCGCTTTCTTCGCGATGAGATGGCCAACATGGCGTGGGCCATCGAGCACCGACTGCAGAGTGGCGCTGGCGATGTCATGTCCGGCCATGAACGTGCAGTCCGGCACGGCGAAGTGGACGAGACGATGTCAGCACGCGGGGGACCGCAGCTGCGTTATCAACTCGAGACTCTGGTCCCCGAACACTGGATTCCACTTCTCCCGGTGGCCATTGACCCTGCGCGAGGCGAAGTGGAACTCGAACGTGGCGCCGTGGTGCGCGCACGCGACGACGGAACACTCTTCACGCTGCCGGCGCTGGGGCGCATCCTCAATCCCTCCGGTGTCGCCCCGTATCGAATCCAGGAGGAAGAGGTGTCGCGCGCCGGCACCCGCGTTTCTCGCGTGGTCTGTCGTGCGCGCTGGCTCAACGGCGACACGTTTCACTGGATCGCACGTCGCAAGGGGGTCGGCGGCGGCGAGGGGTCGAGCGGGCTCAAATACGATCTGGCCCGCTTCGCCCAGGAAGAGGGCGGCTGACCGGCGATACGCGACGATACGGCCGATGGGAGCGACGGGAGCGCCCGGCGCGGTGTGACAGTCGGTCGGCGTGAGACTACGTTAGCCGGATGCGTTCATCCTCACGACTTCATGCAGCGCGCCGTCTGGCGGGCGCCGTGCTGCTCACCGCGATCGCAGCCCCGCTCGTGCTCCGCGCGCAATCGTCGCGCAGCGTCAGTCAGACAGGATCGTCGCGGGTCGGCATCGACGTGCTGCACTACGAGTTCCGCGTCGACTTCCCCGATCGCGCCTTTCCGGATACCGTGCGATTCGTCGCCACCACGACGGCGCTACGCTCGGCCGCGGCGCGCGCACTGTCGCTCGATCTCGTGGCCGACATGCGCGTCGATTCGACGCTCGTGAACGGCGTGCGCGCGGATTTCACTCGGCCGACCGACTCGGTGCGTGTCGCACTCCCCGCCACCAACACCACGCGCGACACGATTCGCGTCGCGGTCTTCTATCGCGGCCTGCCAGTCGACGGACTCATCACGCGACGCGATTCGACGAACGGCTGGACGGCGTTCGGCGACAACTTTCCCGATCGCGCGCGACAGTGGCTGGCAACGATCGATCATCCCTCCGATAAGGCGCTCGTGGACTGGATCGTGCGCGCCCCGGCCACGCATCGCGTCATCGCCAACGGTGAGCTGATCGAGGAATCACCAGACGCCGGCGTGAACGGGGTACGCATGGTGCGCACGCATTGGCGCACCGCGCGTCCGATCTACACCGCGGTGATGGTGATCGGAGTGGCACCGTTTGCCGTGCTGGAACTCGGCGCCACTGCCTGCGGACTGAGCGAGCTGCCGGGCTGTGTGCGTCAATCGGTGTGGACCACGCCTGCGCAGCGCGGTGTGGTGCCCGGCAACTTCGCGCGGGCGGGAGACATCGTTTCGCTCTTCTCGCGCCTCGTGGGGCCGTACCCGTACGAAAAGCTGGCGCATGTCTCCTCATCTACGCGTTACGGTGGCATGGAGAATGCGGCGGCGATCTTCTACGCCGCACAACTGTTTCGACCGGGGTCACCGAATGAAGGGCTGATCGCGCACGAAACAGCGCACCAGTGGTTTGGCGATGCGGTCACGACGCGCGAATGGCCGCATGTGTGGTTGTCGGAAGGATTCGCGACGTACTTCGCGGCGCTGTGGCTCGAGCATGCACACGGGGACAGCGCCTTCCGCGCGGATATGGCCACCATGCGTGCGCAGGTGCTCAAGGCGCCGATCACCGTCGAGAAAGCCGTCATCGACGAGGGGCTCGACGATCTGCGCCGCGTGTTGAACAGCAACGTGTATCAGAAGGCCGGGTTCGTGCTGCACATGCTGCGGCGGGAGATCGGTGACTCGTCCTTCTATCGCGGCATTCGACGCTATTATGCCACGTATCGGCACGGCAATGCGCTGACCGACGATCTGCAGCGCGAGTTCGAGCGCGCGTCCGGGCGTAACCTGCAGTGGTTCTTCGATCAGTGGATGCGTCGTCCGGGGGTTGCCGAACTGCAGACGTCGTGGACGTGGAATGCACGCACCCGGCAGTTGCAGGTGACGATCGAGCAGGGGGCGCGCGTGCCGCCCTACCGCCTCTCGCTGGCGGTCGATGTGACGGACGCGAATGGCGCCACTCGTCGGCATCGCATCACGGTGCCGGCATCGTCAACGTCCACGGTAACCGTGCCGGGAGCACGTTCCGCCGCGCCAACGCGCGTGCTGTTCGATGCGGACGTGTCGCTGCTGGGCACCATCGTGTCCAGGTAGCCGTGCACCGCCACATCACGAGCGCACGCGCTCCCGCAGCATCACCATCGCCGATCAGTCAGGCGGTGGTCGCCGGCGGCCATTGCTAGGTGAGCGGCCCTCGGTCACGCGAACGCTGATCCCATCGCGCCACTCGATTCAACAGACGATGTACACCACCTGTCTCTTCTGCTCGCACGCGCTCGGCCGCAACGAGAGCATCGAGTCGTTCCCCGTCGGCCGCCGACTCGCCTACGACACGTCGAAGGGACGACTGTGGGTTGTCTGTCCGTCATGTCTGCGCTGGTGTCTGACGCCGCTCGAGACGCGGTGGGAAGCGATCGAGTCGTGCGAACGTGCGTTTCGCGCCGCGCGTGTACGCGCTTCAACGTCAGAGATCAGCCTTGTTCGCCTGCGCGATGGACTGGAGCTGGTGCGGGTCGGTGCACCGCTGCGCCCGGAACTCGCGGCGTGGCGCTATGGTCGCGAGTTCTCGACTCGACGGAGACGCGCACTGATGCTGGGCGTGTCGGCAGCGACGGTGGGATCGGTCGGTGCCGGTGCGGCCATCGTGAGCGGTGCGGGTGCAGCGATCGTGGGGCTGTTTGCGATGGGCGCGCCGGTGCTGCACATGACCGGTCTCCTCGCCTTCGCTGCGTATGCCGCCGTGGACAGCGCCCGCGCCACGCGACTGATGCATGCGGGCAAGGAGCTCAAGGTCTATCGCGCCGACCTGCGCGAAACCCATCTGGTGGAAAGTGAAGACGCCGACGGCTGGGGGCTGCGACTCAAGCACTCCTACGGCCGACTGGTGCTCACCGGCAGTGATGCGACGGCCGCCGCGACGCGCCTCCTGGCACGCGCGAACGGTGCCGGAGCGTCACGCATCGATGTGCACGACGCTACCGAACGACTCACCGATGCGCCGTCGCTGGCTGTGGCGCTGCGCGATATCGCGTCCATCTCTGCCCGACTGGCGGCACGACACGCGGAACGCGTGCGCGAGCAGATCAAGGCGATGGACGACGGACCGGTCCGGACTCGCGTCTACGAAACGCGCAATGCGGGTTCGTTGCTGCTGCTGCCCCGGCCGACACGACTCGCCCTGGAGATGGCGCTGCACGAGGAGCGCGAGCAGCGCGCGCTGGAAGGCGAACTGGCGCCGCTGGTAGCGGCGTGGCGCGAGGCCGAACAGATCGCGGGGATCGCCGATGCGCTACTCACGCCGCCGCACATCGACGAACGGCTGGCGGCGATGCGAAAGCGAGACAGTTAGTACCCTTTTGTCCGTCCTGTTCGACTTTTTCGAGGATCGGCTCGATCTCGAGCCGCATCGACAGTCTCCGCCATATGGATCTGGAGCGGGTACTCGCCAAACTCCTGTCGCCACAGGGCGGGTCGGAACGCATCAAGAATTTTCCGTATCCACGACAGTTCGCGACGGTGAATCTCCTGTTCGTTCGCATCTTCGTCGCACTCGTTCCCCTGGGCATGCTGCAGGAGTTCGAGAAGCTCGGCGGTCCGCTGGTGTGGCTCTCCATTCCGTTCAGCGCATTGGCGGCTGGATCTTCACCACGCCCGAAAAGATCGGCGAGAGCACCGAGAGTCCGTTCGAAGGGAGCGCGAACGATGTGCCGATCACGTCGATGAGTCGCGCCATCGAGATCGATCTGCGTCAGATGCTGGGCGACAGCGACGTGCCGCCCGCGATCGCGGCCGAGCATAACATCCTGATGTAGACGAGCGATGGACGGCGTGCCCGGAACGATCTCCCGGCACGCCGTCCGTCCGTCGCTCTCGCGTGATGATCAGGCGCGACGACGGCGTCGTGCGGTCACCGCACCAACCGCCAGCATGCCGATCGCCAACAGCGCGACCGTACCTGGCTCCGGAGTGGTGGTGACGTTGGCGCGAACTTCACCGCCCGGCCACCTGGCGTTGTGCAGGTTCACGTAGGCGTTGCCGGCATCGAGTCCGGCAATGAGCGCTGCCTCCGAGCCGGCCGCTGTGCCGCCCCCGAAGTTGTTGCGGAAGCCCGCTGCGTAAACCGCGGAGTTGGTGAGGTCGAAGACGCCCGTGTACGTACCGCTGGAAGTCGCGGGCAACCCCGGAAATCCAATGGCGACACCGACGTTGCTTCCCGGCGCCGTGCAGCAGTGAATGTGTCCCGCGGATGGATTACCGCCGACGAGGCCATTCCAGCTCACGAAGACGGTGAGTGTGCTGTTGAGCAGGGAGATGAACGAGTAACCGGTGGCGGGAGACGCGTTGGCCGGCACTTCGTTGAGGCCGCTCAGATAGCCCGCCCACGATCGCTGTGCTTCGGCGACATTTGCACTCACGAGCAATGCGGCGGTGCCAACCGCAACTCGTGCGCTGCACAGGACCCGGCGTGATACGACTTGCATGATACGGGACATTGGTGCCTCGAATGGTGAACGGTGGTGGCGGGAGGTCGGGCGACTTCGAGAACCTGCCGCGCGGAGCTTGCGGGCGAGACGGATGACGGCGCAAGCGACCTCGATTATTCCCGCGACTCTGTGATGTTTCGCACACAGGTCGGAACGCTCCTTGCGATTGCTGCGTGCGTTGCATTGGCAGCACGCCGTCGGTCGCGCACATTACGGATCGCGCGTCGTTCCCATGACTTGCGCAAACCTCCGCGCGACATCACCTGTCCCGACTGACGCGTGCGACTCGCGTCCGCCCGCCCTCCTCCTCTGTATGTCGCCTGGATTTCTTGGACTGCTCGCTGCGGTTGCGGTCTTGATGCTGGTCACGGTGCTGGCCGTGGTCTGGATGAACCGCACGCCAACGATCGAGCGAGATGCAGACGAGATCCTGCCACTCTTCAGCGCACTGGGGACGCCGACGGTCGAGGAGAGCGAGCAAGGCGATCACGCGGACGACGAACCGTCCCGCGAACCAATGCGCACACCGGGAACGAATGGCACCGCCCCCACGCCCGTACGTGCGCCGGCATTCGGTACCTCGTCGTATGGGCCACCGCCTTATGCACCGTCCTACAACGGCGCTGGGTCGTCCGTGCCTGCTTCGCCAGCCGAGCAACCGAACCCGAGCATACGCACTTTCACGACGGGCGCGCCGCAATCGGCAAGTGTCGCTGCGTCCGCCGCCGTTGATCGCCCGCTGATGCACTTCACTCTCCCCACCGAGGGGACGCTCCAGTTTCTTCCCGGTCGGCTGGAAATCACCGCTGGCACAGACATCGGTCGCGAGATCCGGTTTGTGCGACTTCCCGGCCCGAACGGCACCGAATTCACGTTCGGACGCAGCGAGGGCGAACCGTATCGCCACATCCAACTCCGCGACCAGACAGTGAGTCGCGCCCACGCCCGCATGCGTTTTCACGAAGGTCGTTGGTACCTCAACAGTCTGTCGCACACGAACCCCGTCGTGCTCGACGACGCGGCACTCACGATCGACGAGGAGCACGTGCTGAACGACGGCGCTCGGATCGAGATGGGCGAAGTGCTCTTTACCTTCAAGAACCGTTGAGCCGCTCGCAATTGCACCAGTTTGGCGCGGAGTCGCCACAGCGCGATGAGTGACGAGCGCGACGACAGCGAGATCACGGATCTCGAAACCAGCTACACCCTGCTCGGCGAGTTGGGGCGGGGTGGCAGTGCCATCGTGTATCGCGCGCTCGATCGGGCACTGCATCGCGATGTCGCCATCAAGGTGGTGCGGCCGCGTCTGTCCCTTACGGGTGAAGAGGCCCTCGCCCGACTGGTGCGGGAAGCCCGAACGGTGGCGCGCTTGCAGCATCCCAACATCGTCACGGTCCATGCGGTCAAGCGTTTGCGCGACGGTGGCCTGGCGCTGGTGATGCAGCTGATTCCCGGCCGCACACTCAAGGAAGCGCTGGCCCAGGACGGCGCGTTTGCACCGGAGCGTGCGGAGCGCGTGCTCAAGGACGTGGCCGAGGCGCTGGCGTTCGCCCACGCCAACGGGGTGGTGCATCGCGACGTGAAGCCGGAAAACATCTTCCTCGACGACTCGACCGGGCGCGCGCTGCTCAGTGATTTCGGTATCGCGCACTCCACCGAATTCGATTCTCGACTGACGATGGATGGCGCGGCGATCGGCACGCCGGCCTACATGGCTCCGGAACAGATCGATGGCGCGACGGCCAATGCGCGCTCCGATGTGTACTCGCTCGGGCTGGTCGCGTGGGAAATGCTGACCGGCGTGCGACCGTGGGAAGGGGAAGCGCTCTACAACGTCATTTTCAAGCAGAAGCATGAGGATGTGCCGGCCATCGATGCACTGCGTCCGGGCGTTGTGCCACCACGGTTGCAGTACATCGTCGAGCGCATGATGCAGAAGCGTCCGTCGGCGCGGTGGGCGGGCGCGGATGGATTGCTGACCGTACTCAACAACTGGGTCGTGCCCAGCGATTGGAAGCAGTGGGAGGCGTCGCATCGTCGCCGTCGCGAGGCAGCGCGGGTGAAGGCGAAGACGAAGCCGTCGCGTCGCCTCACGCCGGTCGATGCCTCCGGACCCGAAAGCCTGTCCACCGTGCGCTTCACTCGACCAACGGCCGCGGACCAGACGGTCGCTGCGGGCGTCGCCGTGCGTACCTCCGCGGCGGCGATGGCGTCAAGCGCGTCGGCCGGCGTGGCGCCGGCGACGACGGACACCGGCGGCCAGGACGACGCGCCATCGTGGGCCACTATGGCGGTGCCACGCGCGCGCTCGCGCCGGTGGATGGTGGTCGCCGGGTTGCTGCTGCTGGCGGGCGGAGCTGGTGGCACCACATACGCTCGGCGTCAGGGCTTCTTCGACACGCGCTTCACCTCCGCCGGTTCGTTGGCCGAGTCGAGGGCGATCGATTTGCCGATCGTGTCCGCGTCGAGCGGGGACAGTGCAGCCGGTCGCGACCGTGGTGTGGTCGGCCTCACCGATTCGTTGCGTGCGGATTCGATTCGTGTCGACTCAGCGGCCAGACAACGCGGGCTTGCCGAGGGCGCGCTCGCACGACGCGTCATCGATTCGGTGCGCGCCGATTCGATGGTGGAAGCGGCGATGCGTCGCGCGACGATTCGTGCAGCGGCGGCAGCGCCGCCCGTCAGCCGACCGATGCCGGCAACGATGACGTCCCCTGTATCTGCACCCGTCGACGCGCCCGCCGTTCGCGCCACCGACGATGCCGGTGTCATTGCCGCTGGCGGACGGCACAGCTGTTCGCTGGTGTCGGGCAAGGTGTTCTGCTGGGGCGCCAACGAGCGTGGACAGTTGGGCGACGGTGACGTTGAGTCACGCGATGTGCCCGCCCCGATCGTCGGCGATCTGGTCTTCGTGCACGTGGCAACGGGACTCGCGCACAGCTGCGGCGTGGCGCGCGGTGGCGAGGCATACTGCTGGGGCGGGGATGACCGCGGACAGCTTGGCGATGCCACCACCACCGCGCGCAGCGCGCCGGTGCGCGTGGCGGGCAATCACACGTTTCGTCTGCTGCGCGCGGGGCTTTCACACACCTGCGGGCTGACGACGAGTGGTGAAGTCGCCTGCTGGGGTGCGAACACCAACGGTCAGCTTGGCGACGGGAGCACGACGACGCGCTCTTCGCCCGTCATCATCGGCGCTGGCATGCGCTTCGTGTCGCTGAGTGCGGGTTGGAATCACAGCTGTGCAATCGCCGCGGACGGCATCGCGTGGTGCTGGGGAGCAAATGCCAGCGGACAGCTTGGCACTGGTGTCCGCGCCGACGCACGGACACCGGTGGCCGTCGCCGGCGGCCAGCACTTCAGCAGCATTTCTGCGGGCGGCCAGCACAGCTGCGCGGTGAGCGACAGCGGCGAAGCGTGGTGCTGGGGGCGCAATAGCTACGGTCAGCTCGGGGGCTTGGGCACGACCGATCAGGCCATGCCGGTGCGCGTCGAGACAGGCACGCGTTTCGCATCGGTGACGGCAGGTGGTG
>Ga0163144_10005450_pt1 | contig 28248 bp, 24 predicted proteins | sample OliLak19BULKMAT1_FD_123175 | JGI IMG/M metagenome (GOLD analysis project Ga0163144, IMG submission 123175) | Freshwater microbial mat bacterial communities from Lake Vanda, McMurdo Dry Valleys, Antarctica - Oligotrophic Lake LV.19.BULKMAT1 | ecosystem: Environmental > Aquatic > Freshwater >... | reverse complement strand
GTGGAAACAGATGACCCTGGATGTGGGCAGACTGGAAGCGTCCGTCGCGCCGCAGCCGCTTTCCGCGCCGATGATCATCAACACGGCCCATTCGGAAATCAAAATCCTGGGAACCCAATTCACCCTGGAGGCCACGTCATCCATGGCGCGGGTGGAAGTTCGGGAAGGCCGCGTGCAGATGAAGCGGACTGGAGATGGAAAAGCGGTGGAAGTGGGCGGCGGATTTTTTGCGGTCGCATCGCGCGATGTTGAACTCGCCTCGCGGCCGATCACGGCTGTTCCTTTCGCGGGCACGCCGGCCGTTTCGCGCTCCTTGTTTAATGGGAGAGATCTGAGCGGGTGGAACATTTTGCGCGGGGCATGGAAAGTTGAGAACGGCGTCGTGACCGGGAACGGGTTGGAGGGGAAATTTGCCCGCATTGAAAGCACGGACTCCTTTATAAGCGGCGATCTGGTGTGCAAGCTGCGCGTGACGGGTTCGCGCGTCGCCGAAGTTCAGTTCGGTGGATACCGCACCTTTTTTCCCGTGCATTGGGAGACGCCGGGTTGGAAGGAACTCCAGGTACGCGTGCGGGGCACTGAATTTCTGGGAACGCTGGACGGGAAGCCGCTGCAATTAGTGCAAGGCGGCTCCGGCGACGAGCACACGCTCGGGTTGCTCACGTTTTACGCGACGGCTCATTCGACGCTGGAAATTAAGGACGCGCACTGGACGGATTCAAAGCCGTAATCACCCTCGCTGGTGGCAGAAAAGAAATCAAGGAGCTCTAAGTCATGCTGAAAAGAAACTGCGGGATAGTTGCACTCACCGCGCTTTGTCTCACATGCGTTACGACTTTGCGCGCCGCGCAACTTTCGATCAATGCCTGCGAAAACACGACGGGCTGGGTTCTCGGAAGTCCGGCCACCGTGACCGTCGTTAGCGGGGCCAGCGCGAACGCCTTGCGCGTCGGTTTCACAGCGACGAACGCACCGAATCCGGGAGGCGGGCCCTCGTCAGGTTCGCTGCGGTTGTCGAACACCAACGACGATCCGTTCTATCCTGTCAACGGCACAGCGACTTACGGCGGCCTCCGCTTCTGGGTGCGCGGGGACGCCTCGACAAAATGGGGCAATATCCAATTCCGCTATGGCGCCGGGTGGACGCGCGCCTGGGCGCTTTTCCCGGTCACGACAACATGGACGGAGATCACGATTCCGTGGCGCGACTTTTTTCAGCAGAACTTCGACGGCCCGATGGATACACACTACAAGGAAGTATTCAGAGTCGAGTTCTCATCCGGTTTTTCGCAGACGTACGGCCACCCGCTCAGCGGATTGCCGGCGCAGGCCTACGAGGTCGATGACATCCGGTTTGTGGATGGCGTGAGCGCGCCCAGCACACCGCTGCCGCAGGGCAACAGCATTCAGAACACAGTCAATAAAATGACCGCGAACCAACCGGTGAAAATCGTGGTTCTCGGCGCGTCGATCACGTGGGGGCTTCAAAGTTCCAATCCGGCGCAGGATCACTGGCCCTTGAAACTGCAGGGCCTGCTGCGAACGCATTACGGCTACACCGGAATCACGGTCGTCAACGCGGCGGTGCCGGCATCCAATTCGTGGGAGGGCGCGTGTTCGTTGGGCGCTTATGTTTTCAATCAGGAACCTATCGATCTGGTGATGGCGGCGGACTTTTGCTACAACGATTTCCCCGACTGCGACCTGGGCGCGTTCGGCGTGTCGCAGATCGCCCAAAATTACGAGGCCCTCTTCGGCCTTATCTTGCGGCGCGGCAACAGCGAACTGATGCACATTCAGTCCGGGCTGCACTGCCAGGCCGGACAGTTCAACCTCATGGACTCCACGAATACCGCGCTCAGTAATCTGTGCACCAACATGAATATTTTCAAAGCCGACATGTACGGGACGTTCAAGGCGCTGGGACAGCCGTGGCTGACGGCCAATTACTATACCATCGGCGGAGACTACGCGCACTACAACGCCGCCGCGCATAATCGCGTCGCGCAGATTGTTTGCGATGCCATCAAGAGCGTCAGCGCGGGCACCGTTCGGTCAGTCTCATTCACCGCGGCTTTTTCGTCCGGCAGTGAAGGAACCACGAGTGTGACCATTCCTGTTTCGCTGGACGCACCGGCGACGCAGGCGGCTACCGTGAATTACGCGGTTACAGGTGGAACGGCCAGCGGTGGCGGCGTGGATTACACGCTGGCCAGCGGGTCGCTCTCGTTCGCCGTGGGAGACACGACGAAAAACATCGCGCTGAGCGTGGTAAATGACACGGGCGCTGAACCGCTCGAAACGATCATTATTGGACTCAGTGCGCCTGTCAACGCGAACCTGGGGACGACGACCAGTCACACCTACACGATCAACGACAACGATGGAGGCCCGACGGTGTCGGTCTCCAGCGTCTTCTCTGACTACATGGTTCTTCAAGCCGGAATGGCCGCGCCGATTTTCGGTATAGCGGCGGCAGGCGAAGCCATCACGGTCCAGATTGCCGGGCAGACCAAGAACACGACGGCTGGCACGGATGGCAAGTGGTTGCTCAAACTGGACCCGCTGACGGCTGGCGCGACAGTTCTGCAATTAAAGATCATCGGCGCGAACAACACGATCACTATCAATAATGTCCTGGCCGGTGAAGTCTGGCTGGCCTCGGGGCAGTCCAACATGAATTTCGAATTGAGCCGGACGACCAACGCGTCCGCGGAAGTGGCCGCCGCCAACCACCCGCAGATTCGCTACTTCGATGTTCCCGGCCAATGGAAGGTGTGTTCGCCGAGCACCGCTGGAGCGTTCTCTGCCGTCGCCTATCACTGCGCCGTCGATCTGCAGCAGCGTCTGGGCGTGCCGGTGGGCATTGTGGAAAACGCCGTGGTCGGCGCGGTGGCGCAGTCGTTCGTGGCGAAAACCGCTATCGACGCCAATCCTCAGCTGGCCACCGCGATCGCCAAGCATGATGCGGCGCTCGTTGCTGGCGGCATGGCACCCGGCCAGGGCCTCACAGGCGACAACTGGAACAGTCTGTTCCTGCCGGTGAAGCAGTACGGCATTCGCGGCGCGCTCTGGTTCCAGGGCGAAGGCAATCGCGACTATCCCGAGACCTACGCGCGCTTGATGCCCGTGCTGATCGCCGACTGGCGCCAGCATTGGGCGCAAGGAGATTTTCCGTTTCTGATCTGCCAGCTCAGCGGCGTGGGCGCCCAGACGGCGCTGCCAGGCGGCGGCCGCGATCCGTTCATTCGCGAGGCGCAGCTTAAAACGGCGCAGGCGGTCGCGAACACGGCGCTCATCGTCACCATCGACCTGAACGTGGGCACCATTGGCCAGAACATGGACGTGCATTTCCCCAACAAAAAGCCGGCCGGGCAGCGCGTGGCGCTGGCGGCACGCAAGCTGGCCTACAACGACACGCTTGTTTATTCGGGCCCGATCTTTCAGTCGGCGACGTACGCGGGCGCACAAGCCACTGTCTCATTCACCCAGACCGGCACAGGATTGGCGATTCGGGGTGGCGGCACGCTGGACGGATTTCTGCTTCGCGGCGCGGGTGGATCTTGGCAGCGCGCCAACGCGGTGATTCAGGGCACGCAAGTCATCCTCAGTTGTCCCGCCGTGGCGACTCCGGTTGCAGTGCGTTACGCCTTTGAGCTCAACCCAGCGAACACGCTGATGAATGCCGAAGGACTGCCCGCATCGCCTTTCCGCAGCGACACCGATGCCTCGTACCACTCACGCGATGACGATGGCGGTGCCGCGCAGGTCGCGCCGCCGTCGTTCACGCCGGCCGCCGGAACGTACGCGGGCACGCAGGCGGTGAGCCTGTTCTGCGACATCTCCTGGGCCAGCGTATTCTACACAACCAACGGCGATACGCCGACGGCAGCCTCGACGTCCTACACCTACGGCGCGCCGATCAGTGTGTCCACCAGCACCACCATCAAAGCAATCGCGATCAAACCCGGTATGGCTGACAGCGACGTCGCGACAGCGACGTACACGATCACAACCGGCCCGATCAAAGTGACGCCGACAGTGACGTGGAGCCCTCCCGCGGACATTGCCTATCCGGCCGCGCTCGGCGCCACGCAACTGAATGCGGCGACGCCCGTTGCGGGAACTTTTTCCTATGCTCCCCCAAGCGGCACGGTGCTGAACGCCGGCAGCGGGCAAACGCTCTCGGTCCAATTCACGCCGACGGACACAACCACGTACAATACGCCGCCAGTCAAAACCGTCGCCATCAACGTGCTCAAAGGTTCGGCCTCGATCACGTTGGGGAATCTTCTGCAAAGTTACACAGGGTCGCCCAGAAACGTTTCGGCCGTGACCACGCCTTCCGGCTTGAGGATCGATATCACTTATGATGGCGCCTCGACGGCCCCGGCGAATGTGGGAACGTACGCCGTGGTCGCGACTGTGAATGAGGTGAACTACAAGGGAAGCGCCACGGGCACGCTGACGATTTCCAACGGACCGGTTATCACCAGTGCTCTGACAGCCAGCGTTGATCCAGCGAGCGTCGGGCAGACAGTGCAGTTCACGATCGGGATCAGTTCACCGCCACCGCTTACTTTTCGTTGGGATTTCGGCGATGGCATCATCGCTCCGGGAGGTTCATCGGCGTATCATATTTATTACGGCGCGGGAACGTACCGGGTCACTGTGAGCGTTACCGACAGTGATGGAAAGTCATCGACTTCGACTCGGACTTTAATGGTTAGATCGGACTCGCAGCCGTTGGATACCGATGGCGATGGAATGACCGATGCGCAAGAACTGGCGGCCGGTACAAACCTCAACGATCCGAATTCGTTCCCAGGCGGAACGGCGGACTTCGATCGCGACGGAATTCCTGACGATCTGGATTCCGACGCGGATGGGGATGGCATCAGCAATGCTGACGAGACTGCTTTTGGCACTGACTCGTATGATGCCACGTCATTCGTCAAGATTCCCATGACCGTCTCAAAGCTTTCCGGCAGCGCAAAGTTCAACGCTGCCGGAAAAGACGCCTGCGTGATCTCGGGATCGATTCCGAATCTACCGCCCCTTTTGAGCCTGGCCGGAAAGTCCGTGGTGCTGAATGTCGGCGGCGCCGAAACGAGCTTCACACTGGATGGAAAAGGCCGCGCAAAATCCGCTCAAGGCTCGTTCATGCTGACCCTGAAGGGAAAGCGAAACAAATTGACCAAACAGGTCGAATTCGCGGGCGGCAACGCGCCGTTCAAAGCCGCAATGAAACAGGGATCGTGGACGACTTCATGGAGCGCGCTCGGCATTGACCCGAACCTCAGTGCGGCGAAGGCAGCGTTAACTGTCGTGGTGGACCTGAAGTTAAACGGCACAACTTACTCCGCCCATATCAAGACCGAGTATTCAGCAAAAGCCGGCAAGGGCGGAGCATTCAAAAAAGTTCTCTAGAGCCTCTTAGTATCCGGCGGGCGCCACGGCGCTTTTGGCCGCCGGGTTGTCGAGCAGATGCGCGGGCACGGGGCCGTAGCCGCGCTTGATCGCATCGCACAGGATCGCCTCGGTCGCGGTGGCACCGATCCGCGTCACGCCCCACGTTCGAACTTTCAGCATGTCGTCGAAGCTGCGCACGCCGCCGGCGGCTTTGATCTGTACGCTGGGCGGGCAACTTTTGCGCATCAATTTGAGATGCTCTTCGGTCGCGCCTTTGTAGTTGTAGGCGCCATCCGGTTGCTTCACGAATCCGTATCCCGTGGACGTTTTCACGAACGCGACGCGGTGCTCCGAACAGATTTCGCAGAGCCGGAGAATGTGCTCATTCTTGAGGTAATCGTTTTCGAAAATGACTTTGAGAATCGCACCCCCGGCGACGACGGCGTCGTTGACTGCTTTGATTTCCGCGGAGACGTCGTTCCATGCTCCGCCGAGCACCTTGCCGTTGTTTACGACCACGTCAATTTCAGTGGCGCCCTCCGCCATGGCGCGCTGCGCTTCGGCGATCTTGATTCCGGTGTGATTGTTGCCGTGCGGAAACCCGGCGACGGCGCAGACGAGAACGTCTGAGCCCGCAAAGATCTCGGCCGCCATCGGGACGCTGTAGGGCTTGACGCACGCACTGGCGACGCCGTATTTGCGCGACAGTTCGCAGCCCACGCGAACCTGCTCATCGGTCATGGTCGGGTGCAGCAGCGAGTGATCGATCATCTTGGCCAGGTCGCGAAAGGTGATATTCATTCAAGGTCTCCTCTAGGCTTGCTCATTGAAAAAATCCAGCCGGCCGCCACAGGGTTGCCAGCGATGCGTTGTCATCTGAGAAATTGGCGAAGGTAGGCGCCGCTCTGCTTCAGCGCCGCCATGCGCCGCTCCCGCGAGTGTTCGTACGCACGGTCCTCCACTTCGATGCAGACGGGGCCGCTGTAACCGCTATCGCCTAGTATGGAGAAAAATCGTCCCCAGTCGATCTCGCCCAGGCCCGGCAGCTTCGGGGAGTGGTATTGCAACGGCGTTCCGAGAATTCCGACGTCATCCAATTTTTCGCGATCGACGCGCACATCTTTGGCGTGCACGTGGAATATTCGGGAGGCAAATTCGCGCAGCGGGTTGATGTAATTCATCTGCTGCCAGACCAGATGCGATGGATCGTAATTCAGTCCGAAATGCGAACTGGGGATGGCTTCGAACAGGCGCCGCCAGACGGCAGGCGAGACGGCCAGATTTTTCCCCGAAGGCCATTCGTCGTCTGAGAAAAACATGGGACAGTTCTCGATGCCGATCCGAACGCCGAGTTCTTCAGCGAGTTGGATAAGCGGTGGCCAGACTTCCAGAAAGCGCGGCCAGTTCTCATCGATCGATTTTTTCGGATCCCGCCCGACAAACGAATTGACCTGCTTAATGTTGAGCAGCGCAGCGGCCCGGATGACTTTCTTGAGATGATCGACGACGCGCCTCGACTCCTCGCCATCCGCGGAGAGGGGATTTGGATAGTATCCCAACGCGCTGATGGAAACGCCGGTGCGCTCGGTCAATGCGCGGACCGCGCGGGCGCTGCTCTCGCCGAAATCCGATACATCGACATGCGTGATGCCCGCATAACGGCGCTCGGCTTTACCCGCTGGCCAACACATGAGTTCCACGCAATCGAACTTTTCCTGAGCCGCAAAATCAAGCACTTGCTCCAGCGTGAGATCGGGCAGAATGGCACTGACGAATCCCAATTTCATCGTTCGCCTCCCACGGCTTCGGTGCGTGCCCGAATATTTCTCATGACGAACTCCTTCAGCTCAGTTCGCAGCTTTAGTTGAAAACCGCCCGACGGCGGGACGTGACGCACGGATTCCGCCGAGGTATGTGTGGAATTCGTAGGCATCGGAGCGGTACGTCGTCTGTTCGAACCAGAGTGGAACGTCGGAGGCAAGAAATCCGGTGGCCTCAACGCGGAGGGCCGCGGTTCGTGGCTTCACGTTCAGCAATTTCGCATCGGCTGATTTTAGATTCACCGCTTGAATAGCTTGCGCGGCACCACCGATGGCCAGACCGTAACGCGTGGTCCACAGCGCGTACAACGAGCCGGAGACGTCTTTTGCTTTCAAATCAGGGCACAGCGTTGCGGGCACGTGCCGGCGTTCCAGAATCACCGGTTTTCCGTCAGCGAGTCGAAGCCGTTCGAAGTAGAAAAGTTCATCCCTCGGAGCCACTGCCAGTCGCGTGGACACGCCGGCATGCGCGTCCTTCGCCTGCAGCCGTTCAAACTTCAGCACGCGCGTTTTGGGAACGACTCCCGCAGCGCGTGCTTTCTCGGTGAAACTGACGAGGCGGCGCAGGTCGTAATCCAGCACGCCTGCGTTGACGAACGTGCCCACGCCTTTTCTAAATTGAACCAGGCCTTCGGAGACCAGGCTGGTCAGAATTTTATTTGCCGTCGGTCTGCTGATAGTGAAGCGCGAGGCGATCTCGCGTTCGGTGAGAAATTTCTGGCCCTGCTGAATCTCACCGCTGCGAATCAGTTCGCGCAGCGCGCGGTTCACAACCTGATAAATGGAGTCTCGCACGGGGAGCATGAAAACCTTTCCAAAGCGGGTGGCTAAGCCACGCTTATACTGGTGATAAAAGCAGTGTCAAGGCTGGAGTCGCTGAGTGTTGTTAATTATTCAGCGAAAACTCATGGCGCTCGGACAAGCACTCAATGAAATGAAACTGTTTTTAAATTCACCGGTGATAAGTAGATTCAGCTCAGAGCTAATTGCACTGCCGAGAGGGCGATCTGTCGACGCTGGCAAGCGTCGTGGCGATCTTTGGCGGCTAAAAAACAAGCCGTTCGTCGCGCAGCAGTTTCGCCGCAGAGCCCGGCAGGCTCAGCGCGTGCGTGTTCACCAGAAACGGAAAATGAAACGCGGTCGGCCGTCCGCTGGTCAATCCCGGAACCGGCATCAGCCGCACGGTCAGCGGTTTTTGCAAGACCACCGCGAGCGTCGCGACGTCGGCGAGCAGCGCGCTGATCGCTTCGGGTCTCACGTCGCCGGGCAGCGGAATAGTATCCAGCCCCGAGCCGCACACGGCGCTATAAAGGAGCAGTCTCGGCAGATCGAACGTGCCTTCGACGGCTCGCGCGGCCAATACCGCATCTTCCAGTACCGGCAGAAAAACGCCGCTGAATCCCACATGCCGCACCGCTGCGTTGCGAATCGCGCGCGTTAACGCGGCCACCGCCGTGAGCGTCCCCCAGCCGCCGACGGCGGTACCGCTCAGCGCTTCCAGCGCCGCGCCGATGGATCGCTCCTTGTCGGGATGCGGCGCCAGAGACCAGTCAAAGCCGAGAAATTCCGCGCCGCGCGTGTCACTCAGCGGCGCCAGCGGTTTGTGCATGAGATGCGAATGCCGCTCGATCTCGCGGGTCAGTGTCTCCATCGCGGCAGTGGTTGAACTGGCGGACTGGCAGGCGGTGGCGGCCAAGTCAGCGCATTCCAGCGCGAGCGCGAACGAGAAATCGCCGGCGTGGCGTGCGCAGGCGGCCGGAAAAAACGGCGTGCCGGAACGCCCACCGGCGACGGCGCAGAAGCGCAGATTTCCAAACCCGTCCGGCACCACGGCGGCCACCTCCAGGATCGCACGCGACACGCGCGCCAGCGTTCCCATGAAAATCTCGCGTTCGGAAGCGATGGAAAAACTGGCAAAGACAGACTGTGTCCGCGCGATCAATGCGGGCAGAAAGGGAAGGGCGTCCACCGGCAGCGTCCCGAGCGACAGATAATCCATGCCCGCGCTGAGCATGCTTTTCTCAAGACGCTGTGCGACCTCCGGAAGGCTGCTCATGGGAAACGGCGGCAGCCACATGTCGGCTGGCGGAAGGGCGACGCGCACCGTCTGAACCTCGTAGCCCACGGCGATCAGCGCCGCTTTCGCCTCAGACGCGAGCGCTCCGGCACGCAGCAGGTCGTCCGGCAGAGTCTCCACGGAACGGCCCGTGAAAACAGTTATCGAACGGATGCGCATGCTTTTCTCCATGATGGAAAGTATGAAGTCAAACCCGGCTGGACCACTGGCTGTCACCGTGCTGTCGCAGAATTGGAGGTCAACGGATTTTTCGTCAACGAGCCGTGCGTCGTCGATGGCAACCTCGTCATTGGCCACACACTTTTCATGAAAACGGTAGCTGTTTGCTGGCGCGGCTGGGACGGCGTTCGCTTACTGGATGCGGTAATAAACTTGCAGCGTCAAGATGCTAAGCGCTGTTGAATAGAGCGTTCCGCCGCAAGTGCTCCACACGTCATTGCACTTCCACGACCCGTCGGCGGATTGCATTTCACAAACGGCTTTCTTCATTGCTTCGTTCCAGTTTTCCCAGTCTTTTCCGCCGATAAAATACATGCCGTAGGTACAGAAATAAATCTTGTACGGATCGTAGGCGGCGCGCGTTTCGTCGTCATTCTTTGGCATGTTGGGCTTCCAATCGCGTCCCCAGGTTGGCTTGCTGGAGGGCAATTGATCGCGCAGTTTGTCGCTCAGTTTGCGGATACTGGGGCTGCGCGGATCTTCGCCCTGAAGCTGCCGCAACATCAGCGCGACTCCGGTCAGGCTGGGCCGGTCCTGCTTATCGTCATTCTTCAGGCTGTACATGACGCGGCCATCCGGAGCGGTCGCGTTCTTGTACATCTCGGCCGCCTTGTTCATGCACTCATCGGGAATTTTCAAGCCCGCTTCTTTTCCGGCCAGGAGCGCCTGCACGACCCACGCGGTCACGGACGTGTCCGAATCGCCTTCGACTGCGCCGCGGTAGTTCCAGCCGCCTTCCGGCGTCTGCGACTTGACGATATAGTTCAGCGCTTTCTGCGCTATTTCCCGAAGTTGCTCATCGCCGCTCAGCCCGGCGGCTTCGCACATCGCCAGCGTGCAGATACCCTGGTTATACATGAAATGAACCGTCTCGCCTTCGCCCGCGCCAAAGCGCCCATCGGCGTCCTGCTGCTGCGCGATATAACGCAATCCTTTGCGCACTTTTTCGGCGTACAAACTGGGGCGTTGCGTCTTCGGATCCTTGATCCAGATCTCCCCTTCGCCCAGGAACGCCAGCACCACCAAACCGCAAATTCCCGTCTGGCCCCAGGTGTGTTCCTTCGTTCGCAACTGGTCCCATTCGCGCGGCACCACGTAGCCCGTCCAGGACCCATCGGCCGTCTGATGAGCGGCCAGGAATTTCAGGCCTTCGCTGATCGCGGAGGGAATGCTTTTGACGCGTTCGGCCGGAACGTCGCCTTTGCTCGCGGACCGAATGCGTTCTTTGATGGGACTGAAGCGGTAGCCGAATGCCGTTGATTTCGCCTGCGGCAGTGCCGGGTCGGGCCGCGGGTCCAGGTAGGGTTTCTGAAGTGTTTCGATATCGATTGTGGTGTTGGCGGGGCCCGGCAGAGCTGCCATTCCGGCGCCGTCATAGATCAGGGGTTTGTCATACAGATCATTGACGCCATAAATCAGCGCTCCGGCGATCAGCGTCGACAGCAGCAGCCAGCGCAGCGCAGCGCCAATCTTCTGTCCGCGTTCCACGGCGGCGTCTTCATGGACCGACTGCGCCAGGACATCGAAATCCACCGTGACGCGCTGGCCGCAGACCGGACAATGTTCCTGCCGCAGCTGCACTTCAGCATTGCAATTAGCACACTTCACAGACGCGTTCTCCTACGGCCTTCCGTGCCTTACTTCACGCTGAACTTTTTGCTCTCTGTCAGGATATTGCCCGACAGATCTCCAACGGTGATGGTCAGTTCCCAATCGCCGGGCGCCAGTTCGCGCCCGGGTGAACACGGGAAGGAATCGTTGTCGATGGGATAGCCAATTTTGCGCGGAGGCGTTAAATCGGGCATCGTCACCTTGCAGCGCCCGTCGGCGATCATCACGATCTGCTGCGTCGCCCGTTTGGCATCGGCCGGTTTCAGCGCGAGTCTCAGCGAATTATAATCAATGTTACCGCGGTCTGACAGCGTCACCGTGAAGACCGGTTTGGTGCTGATCGGCGTGCCGGATGCCGGCGAGACGCTCCAGGACGGCGGCTGCTTGTCCATGCCGAATTTGAAGGGTGGAAATTCTATGGGCTGATCCAGGGCGTCAATGACCGTGATCGACACGTCCTGATCACCGTCGGCAAGTTCCTTATCCGTGGGATAAAAAAGCACCTGCAGGCCGAGCGGCGGGGAGAGTAGCGGCTCGACGACCAGGGCCCCCAGCTTCATCGTGGCTTTTTTCGGCACGCCGGTGGCGCTCACCGCGCGAAGCGTTCCCGAGATCAGCGGCCGCGGGCCGTAATAGCGCCGGCCCTCACGCGGCCGGACGTCAGTCACTTGCGGCTTGGCGGAAAGCAGGTCCACGATGCGCTGAAGTTCGGGTGATTTCCCCGCTGATTTTTCCAGAGCCACCGAGAAATGGCTGAGCGCCTTGCTGTAGTCGCCTCTGTCGAGTTCCAGATTTCCCAGTGCCGTGCGGACAAGGGAATCGTTGGCGCCCAGAGTTTCAAGGTCTTTGCCCAAGGTCGTTGCGCGATTGAGAAACTGCGGCCGGTTGATGGGTTCCTCGTCATAATCGAGCAGATACAGTTGCCGGCGCACGCACGACAACTGCCGCAGCTTGGCGTCGATTCTCTGAGCGTTCGTCGCCTTCGATCTCTCCAGGAATTTTTTCCAGACTTCGTCCTCATCCCGCAACACCGCTTTCAGCTGGTTGATGACGATCTTTTCCATGGGCGGAAACTTGGTGGCATTTTCCGGATCGCGCCAGCGGTTGAGCGGCTGGGTCTCCCCATTGACACCCGTCACGGGAATGTTCAGCTTTTTGGCCAGATCTGAAAACCGGTCTTGGTGAAGCGCCGCCAGATTGAAGTATCCGCGTGAATCCTTGGCGTCTGTTTCGATGGCTTTTCCGAAGAGGCGGATGGCGTTAATGAGCTCCTTTTCGTTGTAGGTGGGCTCGCCTTTAAGCATGAAGGTGCCAATCCCCATGGCGTTGTATCCAAGGGACTTGTCCTTTCCGAACTTTAGCACGTCGCTTTCAAGGTTGGTGAGCAGTTCGCGCCGGATGGCCACCTCCATCTTCTTCTGCGTAACCACGGCCAGACTGGCGATGCGGCGTCCGTCGTCGGCTGTCTTCCAATTCAGGCGCATGGCACGGGCGCGTTCAAAATGAGCGGCGGCGACCGCCGGTTTGTCGGCTTTCAAAGCGAACTGCGCCGCCAGCATGTACATTTGTTCGCTGGCTTTCAGCGACGGAACATGGACCGCGTCGAGCGCCCGGGCACAGAATTTTTCCGCTTTCAAAAGGGCGTCCGGTCCACCCTTTTTAAACTCAAGCAGCGCCAAATTCACGAGCGCATCCACGTTCAGTTTGTCGGCCTCCATCGCTTTATGAAAAAACGGTTCGGCGGCCACGATGGCCTTGCTCAGATTCTCGTTGTCACGCGGGGCGCCGTAAAACGCGGCGACGCCCTGGGCCACCAACGCCATGCCTTTTTCTTTGGCCGTGGCACCGCTGGTGGCTTCGGCACTCTCGTACGATTTTTGCGCGTCCTTCCAGGACTTCTGCTTCATCTGAAGATCCGCAAGATAGAAATGCGCGGAGGTCTTGGCGGGATTGAATTCAATCAGGCTCTTGCAGGCTTCGGTTGCTTTGGCGAGCGCTTCGGGGGTATCGTCGTACATGCCCTGATAGATGGTTCCAGAGTAAAATGCCTCAACGCGAACGTTCGCATTTTTTTTCCAGATACCCAACAGGAAAATGGCGGCCACGACCAGCCCGATGGCATAAGCCAGAGTAGGAATGGAAATATCGTATTTGCCGATTTTCATCGCTGCCTCATCCCTCTGGACTACTTGATCTTGCCCATGAAATGATAGAACGGCACAGGCCCGATGCGCATGGAATCGCCAATGCCAGGCTCAAAACTGCTGAAAACGATGGACTTATCGCTCAGGACAAAGACACATCCTCGAGGCACGCGAAACTCCGCTACGCTCTGGCCATCGGCCATCAGCGTGGTGGGCTTGCCGTCCACCTTCACTAACTTGGGAGTAATTTCGATTTTCTGGCCTTCCACGGCGACCACGCGGGTGACCCGATGATCGACAGGCTTGGAGGCAGGCTGGTAGATCGCGATGACATCTCCCGTAGCCAGCTGTTCAGCGCCCCGCGCTTCTCTATTAAGGGAATAGCTGCCGTAGGGGTACTCATCGGGGTTCATGGTCGCATCGTTCGCGTCGATCTCTGCTTTCAATTGCATCTTGTAGAATTTAAAACCACCGACGATCATGGCGACAGCCACTGCGTATCCAACGGCGGAACGTACAAGATCGCCCACGTTTAAATCTCCTGAACCGCAGCGTAGAATGATTCAACGCGTTACTAGACTGACTTGTTACACTTTTATAGCACTACGGTCAAGGCGGGAAAAAAGTCGGTTCCAGCTGAATTGCACCACGTTTCGGCTGGATTTAAACGGCTCGTTTACTTGACTTAGCGACGAGCTACGGTTAGTAAAGACGCTACGTTTTTCAGGCTTTCAGAAGAGTCAGGCGCACGCGAGGCGGTTCCTTTCTGTGCTTTATCGCCTCCCTGCGACAGGTCTTCGAGGAATAAACGATGCCGGCAGCGCCCATCACAGTTAGCCTGAGCAAATTTGAACACATCGAAATTCTGCGCGCTGAGATAGAGGCTCGCGAGGAAGAATTAAAACAGACCGAACGCCAGATTCGTGAAGTGCTGTGGGAAATGGAACGGCAGCAATATCTACAATCGCTTCACTCTCACTTTCAAAAAATGGAGCCGCCCAAAGATGCCGCGAATCTGACGCTGCTCAACGAGATGCGCGATGCTCTCACGGATGCGATTCAAGCCATGAAGATGACGCTGACGGCGCTTGAGGCGGAAACCGCAGGTCAGGCTGCGCCGCCCGTGCGAGGGGGGCTCTCCCGCGGCAGCGCCGCACCGGCACCGCACCCGGCTGCGCCGCCGCCGCCCGGTCCGCGCCGTAAATTTGATTTTTAATCGAGAATACAATCTCTGGCATCGGAGTTGACGAGAGAAAGAGAACTTGATGTGAGCAAAAAAAATGTTCTGAAAACAAAAACGCATACGGCTAAAAAGGCGCACCCGGCGCCACCCGTGGTTCATTCTCGAAACAAAAAGGCAGAAACAGTGAAAGTAAATTCAGCGCATAAAGTGAAATCGAAAGAATCAAAGCAGCCGGAGCAGGACACGGACGGCGATGAGTTGCAGGTCATCCCGGCAGTCAAAACCAAAAACGGACGCAAGGGTAAATCGCCCGGAACGGTCGTCGGCGAAATCACCAACCCCGCTGAAGAGGGCGGAAAAATAAGCCGCCTTGGGTTAATCAAGCAGCGCCATGAAGCCATCAAGCGTGAAATTGATCAGATTCGCGAGGATCTGGAATCGGAAGAAGAAGAGTAACCCGCCACGTTTTAAATCCTCTGAATTTCAACGAAAAAAAGCCGCGCGCTGATCCGTTCGCGTGGCTTCACGCCCCACCGGTTGCATAAAGTTGGTACAGCATGACATAGATCACAACGCCCGTGATTGAGACGTACATCCAGATCGGGAAGGTGATCCGCGCAATGCGGCGATGTGAGTCGAAATCCTGCTTGTAGGCATGCCAGAACGTTTTCGGAACCAGCACCGCGATCACCATCGCTAGCAAGACGTGTGAAATCAGAATTCCAAAATAAAGATATCGAATTCCGCCCACTCCTTGAAATTTCACCGATCCCACATTGAAATGATACACCAGGTACGATGCTAGAAACGCGGCCGATGTCGCGCCCGCAGCGATCATCAGGTTGCGATGCGCCTCGATTTTTTTCAGCTTCACGAACAGGTACCCCAGCGCGAGCAGCACGGTGGCCAGTCCATTTAATGACGCATTCAGCGCCGGAAGATCCTTGAGGTCCATGGTCGTGCTATTCCTGTCGCGAATTCACGAGCTTGCGCACGGCTGCTGAAAGCACTTTTACACTCTCCGCGTCCTGCCCGCTGTAGTAGCCGCGAATTCGCCCTTTTTGATCCACCAGAACGAGTTTGTCGCTGTGAATAATCGGCTCCTCGGACGTGCCGCCCTGATCGGTCACCATCAATTTAAACTGGTCCCGCGTCAGCGTGTACATCTCCTGTTTTTTTCCCGTCAGAAAAAGCCAGCGTGGGGCTTTAGCTCCCTGGAGTTCCGCGAACGCCGCCAGCACCTCCAAGGTGTCGTGTTCCGGATCCATCGTGAACGAGACCAGTTTAACGTCCGGAAGATCAGCAATCTGTTTGTCCAGCGCGGCCATCGTCTGTGTCATCACCGTGCAGGTCCCGGCGCAGCGGGTAAAAATAAAATCGGCCATCCACACGTGGCCTTTCAAATCGCTTGCGGCAACCGGTCGACCGTTCTGAGCCGTCAACGAAAACGAATCCACTTGGCCAAAGATAGGCAGCGGCGGCGATGTATCTTTAAGGCGCTCCCAGAGTCCGGCGCCAAGCAGTCCGACGATCACCAGGATCAACGCTGCCCACGCGAAGCGATGTTGCCAAGGCAGTTCGTCGCTCAATGCAAATCTCCTGTGCTGCGCGAGCCCGACATGACCACCGACGCGCCCACGGTCAATACGGCGAACGCGATTGTCACCGCGAGCGAGAGACCGAGCGGCGGCAGACCCGCAATGGCATCTTGACCATAAAGCACATGCCGGAACGCGGACATGCCGTACGTCAGCGGGTTGAGCGTGATCATCCAACCCAGCCACGCCGGCACGCCTTCAGCGGGAAAAAGCGACCCGGATAGCAGCCACATCGGCAAAAGAAAAACGCTCATGATGGCGTGAAAGCCCTGCGTCGAATCCATGCGCCAGGCGATCAGAAAACCCAATCCTGTCAATGCGAACGCGATAAGGAACATCATTCCTATTGCTTCCAGAAAAATTTCCGCTGTCATCGGAATGCCAATGAAAAAGCCGATGCATAAAAAGAGCAGGCCTTGAAGCACCGCCAGCAGCGTGCCGCCGATGATTTTTCCCAGCACCATGCTGAGCCGCGAAACAGGCGCGACGAGCACCGATTGCAGAAACCCTTCGCGACGGTCTTCAATGATGGAGATGGTCGAGAATATCGCGGTGAACAGGAGGATCATCACCACCGTTCCCGGAAAAAAATAAACGCTGTAGCTCATGTCCTTGAATGCCTCGGGCGGCTTGAACGTTTGGGTGAACGCCGCGCCGAAGAGAATCCAGAAGATGAGCGGCTGCATCAGAGCGCCGACGACGCGGTTGCGCTGGCGAAAAAATCGCACCAGTTCGCGCTGCGCCAGCGTGTAAATGGGGAGAATGAAGGAGTTCATTTGGAAGTGGGTTTCGACGCCCTGGAGCGCATTGTGTTTCCAGCACGCGAATGGGTCGGCGCAGACGCCGTTTTTTTCGCGCGCACCGTTGAACTCGTCGACTTTCGCTTGCCCGCGGGGGCGTCGTCCTCGCGCTCAAGTTGTTCTAGAAAGTCACACAGCCCCTCGAATGTCTTGCATTCCCGTTCAATGGCTCTGCGGGTACGAACACAGCGGGCAACGTTTTCGTCCAACTCTCGAAACGTTTTTTTCATTGCGAGCTCCACTCGATGGACTGCCCTAAAGTTTGTTTTGGAATACTCTCCGGCGAGACGAGTATTGGCATTCGCCATCCAAAATCGTTGCACGCTTTTCTTAAGTTTCTTTCGACGTTTGGATTCGCTAAATGGGCGTAATTCCACGTCAGTGAATAGTCTACCTTGTAAACAAGGGTGAAAGCGAGATGAATTGCATCCCCGTCTTTTGCGTCTGGGACTATTCTGCGTTTCAGAAGCACGTCCGCCAGTTCCCGGACTTTCCGTGAGAAAGTAAGAGGCTTCAATCGTTTGCCCAGTGCAGACGCTTTGTACTGCCCGAACCACTCTCCGCGTTGCAGCTCAATCAATGTAAATTTTGATGTCAAAAGACTAAAAATTCTGCGTTCTGTTTGCCACCATTCTGAAGTTATCAATTGACGAGACTGGCATTGAATGTCATTTCCGCTGTAGTGCAAAACCGACAACACGTTCGTATCGAAATATAAACTTGGCTTCGTCATTTTTTACTCTTCGGCTCGACGGGCTCCGTCCAGAATTTATGCCCCGTTTTGCGAATAAAAACGTCTTCAAGTGTCGGCTTGCTCAGCGTCATCGAGTCCACACGGCCGGAAAGCATTTCGCCAAGCTTCGCAATCAGCGCATGGCCGTTCTGCTGTTCGATTCGTAGCACACCGTCCATCAGCGTGGCGTCGATGCCGAGCTTCTCCTGAATCTCCGTCTTGATCATCTCCGGTTCGTGGGCCTGAATCGTCACGATATCGCCGCCAATGGTGGCGCGCAGATTGTCTGGAGTGTCCAGCGCGACGCGTTCCCCCTTGTTAAGAATCGCGAGACGGTGGCAATGCGCGGCCTCTTCCATGTGATGCGTCGTCAGGAGACTCGTGACGCCTTCGTCGCGGCTGAGTTGTTCCAGGTAGCGCCACAAATCGTGTCGCGCGCCGGGATCCAGCCCCGTGGAGGGCTCGTCCAGGATCAATATCTGCGGACTATGTAGCAAGCCCTTGGCCAGTTCGACGCGGCGCCGCATGCCGCCCGAAAAGCGCTCGACGTACTCATGTGCGCGGTCGGAAAGTTTCACGCGATCCAGCAAAAGCGCGATGCGATCCCTCAGCGTCTTGCCGCTCATGCCGTAAAGATGGCCCTGGTGAACCAGGTTTTCGTGCGCGGTCAATTTTTTGTCGAGGCTGGGCGCCTGGAAGACGACGCCGATCTGGCGGCGCACATCCCGCGCCTGCGTGAGGAGATCGAAACCGGCGATGCGCACCGTTCCGCCCGTGGGCTTGATCAGCGTTGAGAGAATGCGAAACGTCGTGGTTTTGCCGCCGCCGTTGGGGCCGAGCAACCCGAAAATTTCACCTTTGCGCACGGAGAACGAAAGATTGTTGAGCGCGAGGCGCTCGCCGTAGCGATGGGTTAATCCGTCAACGTCAACGACGATGGGATGCGCTGAACCATCACCTGGTTGTGCCACGGGAGAGACCTATGATCTTTTTCGTCGCGGAGGACGCGAATGCGCCGCATCCTCCGCGATGAAAAGAAGGCCGCTTATCGTCCGAAGACGATATCGGGAAAGAGAGCCAGCAGAAGAATGGCGGCCAGTAAATACGGAAGGGCAGAGATCAGGATCAGGGCCTTCTTCTCGTACTTCAAGTGCATGAAGAACAGCATGACCATAGACGCTTTGAAGGCTGCGATAAAGAGTGCCGACGCCACATTGCCCATCTTCCCTAGATCGATGTACTTTGCGACGAGGATTGTAACCACGGTCATAACAAACAGAAACCCCGCAATTAGAAAATACGGCACTTTGGGATGCTCGGCGTGGCCGTGACCGTGATCTCCACTGTGGGTATGGCCGTGGTCGCCGTGTGCTGCGTCGGACATGTTTTCAACTCCTCTTAGTGAAATGTGTGGCAGCCGGAACCATCGCTCAGATCAGGTACAACATCGGGAACAGGAAAATCCAGACGAGATCGACGAAGTGCCAGTAGAGGCCGACCATTTCCGTTTCAGCCGAAACGTCCTGCTTGCCGGCGTAATACCAAAGACCCAGCATGGGGATGATTCCGCAGAGGATGTGAAAACCGTGCAGCGCGGTGAGCGTGTAGTAGAAGCCGAAGAACATGTCTTTACTTGGAACCTCGCCGACGGCGATGTGCGTGCTGTATTCGTAAAACTTCAGGCAAAGAAACAGTGTTCCCATGGCAGCGGTTATCAGCAACATCATACGCTGCTTGCTGGTGTTTTTACTCTGGCCATGCACGACAGCCAGCGCCATGGTCAGACTGCTGGTGATCAGTAGGACCGTATTGAAGGCGGCCAAACCCACGTGATCAAGCAGTTTCTTCTGGCTCTCTTCAAAGAGGGCCGGGTTGTTCAGGCGCAGCGCGATGTACGCACCCAGCAGGCCGCTGAAAAACATGACTTCCGAACATAAGAAAAGCCACATGGCCAGCTTGCCATTGTAGACATCTTCCATCGCCGGTTCGGCGGGATCCACTTGAACGTGAGCGTGACTCATTGAACCATTCACTCCCTTATGTTCGGGCACCGCCCGAGTTTCAAAACCTGTCTTACAGCCGGTCGTACATCATCAATCCCAGCAGCACCGGAAGGTAAATCACCGAGGCCAGAAACAATTGTCGCGCCGCGCGGTCCGTTTTGCGAAACGTAAAATTCAGACCGAACACCAGAAACGCCAGCCCCAGAAATGCCGCGCCGAATAAATAGAGGGGGCCGCTCAAGCGGAACACAAAGGGCGTCAGACTGAGCGGAATCAGCAGCAGGCTCTGCACGGCAACCTGCCTGCCGGTCACGTCACCCTCGCGGTCCACCGTCGGCCACATCTGCAGGCCGGCTCGGCTGTAATCCTCGCGGTAGATCCAGGCGATCGCCAGAAAGTGCGGCAACTGCCAGACAAACAAGATCATGAACAGCGACCAGGCTTGAATGTTCAAATCCGCCGAATCGGAAACCGCTGCCCAGCCGATCAGCGGTGGAAGAGCTCCCGGAATGGCGCCGATCAACGTATTGAGCGGAGTCTTTGATTTCATTGGCGTGTAGGCAAAAACGTAAACCAGCAGCGTCACCGCGGCCAGCAGGCTGGTATCGAGATTCGTTAGAACTGCCAGATAAACGAGTCCCGCAATCGACGAGAGTACACCGAAAAGCAGGACGGATCCGGCGTCCATGCGGCCGGTGGGCAGCGGGCGGTTGCGCGTGCGGATCATCAGCGCGTCGGTTTTGCGTTCGAGCACTTGATTGAGCGCGCCGGAACCAATCGCCACCAGCGCCGTTCCGAAAATGACGTGAAACAGGCGCATCAGATTCAAGGGCGCGGTGCTCGCCAAGGCAAAGCCGGCCATGGTGGTCAATAGCACCATCATGGATAAACGAGGCTTGGCAATCGCGAGACAATCCTGGACGAACAGGCGTTGGCCCGCGGTGTCCACTTTGAGCGGCGCGCCGACACGCTTTTCCACGCCTTGAGGTTCGACTTCCGTAGCGAGTCTCATGCGGCCACCCCCGCGACTCGCTCGCGGTTTGTGCCGGCTGAAGCGTCTGAAACGGCCACTACAAAATGCTTCGCGCGCAGGTTCAGTACAACGCTGGCTGCAAAAATAATGGCGCCTATTCCCAAGTGAATCGTGGCGGTCCAGACGCGCAGCGGTGGCGGTGAATGGGCTTCGTCGAGCGTGAGGTATTTCAGTGCGGCAGCACCCATACCCAGCAGAAACTGAACACCCAGGAGCAGCATGATCAACCGCGCCGGATTCATAATCTCTGCCTGATGCCGGTGATCGCGAAAGACGCGGAAGAGCAAGCGGCTGACAAAGTAAAGCACCGTGAACGCGCCGATAACGTGCGCCGCCAGATGCCAGATGAAAACACCGAAGTGGCCATCGCGCATCGCGGCCGCCTGATCGTCGTGACGCAGGGCGGCTCCGAGAAGGAGCTGCACGAACAGCGCCATCACGGTCCAGTGAGCCAATTTTTTAAGCGACGGTGAGGCGTCCGAGTGCACTTTTTCCGAGGCGCCGACCCAACTTTTTGAAGTCACCGCGACCATTCCCGCGCTAAGGCAGAAAAACAATTGTCCCAGGACGCCGTGAGGGATCGAGGTCTTTGCCTGTGCAAAATAAGCCACCGTCATCGCACCGAGGATTGCCTGCGCCAGCAGCCCGAAGAACATTCCAATAGCCAGGCGCCGAACCGCGCGCCGTTCTTCTTTAAGGAGCACCAGCGCGACCAGCCCGAGCGTGAGCCCTGAAAGAATCGAGACAAAAACGCGGTGCGAGTATTCGGTGTTCAGGTTTTCAACGAAGAACCAATCCCACTGAAACTGCGTATAAATCGGTTCGGCAATGGTGAGGCCTGCTTCTTTGCTTTTCGTGAGGCCGCCCAGAAGCACGACCAGAAACGACCAGAACGCCGTGATCTTCGCCAGTAAATGAATGCCAGGATGATACGGGTGGCCAGCGAGAGCGCCAGCAGCGCGCGGCAGGGTGGGGGCAGAGGATGTCTTTTCCGCGTTTTCGTTCATGCCGCTTCAACCAGACTATTCCAAACCCCTCGCTGGCGGGCGGGGACGCCCGCGCCACCAGACTTACGCGTTACTCGTTAGCGGCCGGAGCGTTTAGATTCTTGGACTGCGGCAGCCAGTCTTCAGCCACTTCCGGCGAGCTGTATTCGTAGGGCGGGCGGTAGACTGTCGGGACAGCGCCGGGCCAGTTGCCGTGACCGGCGGGCGACGGGGCGTCGGTCCATTCCAGCGTGTTGGCCTTCCACGGATTCTGAACAGCCTTCGGACCCCAGAACATGGAGTAGAAGAAGTTGATCAGGAAAAGGAACTGAGTGAAACCGAGAATGATCGCGCACCAGGTAATCATCACGTTCATCGGCTGGAGATGCTGCAGGGTATCGAACTTGTTCAGCGACGCGTACCGGCGCGGCTGGCCGCCGATACCGATGATGTGCATGGCGAAGAAGGTCAAATTCATGAAGACAAAGGTCAGGAAAAAGTGAATTTTTCCGAGCGTCTCGTTCATCATGCGGCCGTACATCTTGGGGAACCAGAAAATGACGGAGCCGAAGATGGCCATCATCGTTCCGCAGAACACCACGTAATGAATATGCGCCACGATAAAGTAGGTATCGTGGATGTACATGTCAACGGGCGTCGCGGCCATGAAAATGCCCGACAGTCCGCCGATGATGAACATACTCACGAAGGAGAGTGCAAACAACATCGGCGACGAGAAGATGATGTTGCCGCCCCAGAGCGTTCCCAGCCAGTTGAACACCTTGATCGCTGAAGGCAGCGCGATGAACATCGTCGACACCATGAAGGTCATGCCCAGCGCCGGATTCATGCCGGACTGGAACATATGATGCGCCCACACGATGAAGCCGAGGCCGGCGATCGAGCCGATGGAATAAACCATCGGGCGGTATCCGAAGATCGGCTTGCGCGCGAACACGGAGAGAATTTCAGAGACCATGCCCATCGCCGGCAGCACCATCAGGTACACGGCCGGATGCGAGTAGAACCAGAATAAATGCTGCCACAGCAGTACTTTTCCGCCACCGGATGCGACCAGGGGATTGAGATTGGTGTCGTACAGATTACCGGGATTGAAGAAGCTCGAGCCCGCCACGCGGTCCATGAAAAGCATGAACAACGTTCCGGTCAGAACGGGTGTGGAGAAGAGCGAGAGAATGGCGGTGATAAACAACGCCCACGCGGTCAGCGGCATGCGGAATAAGGTCATGCCCGGCGCGCGCATCTTGATGATCGTGGTCACGTAATTGATCGAACCGAATACCGATGAGAATCCGACGAGCATCACGGCGATCAGCCAGCAGGTCTGACCGTTGAAAAGCAAATTGGGCTGCGTTGTACTGAACCAAAGTGTCGTGCCGGTTTGAGCCGAACCTGCCGTAAAGAGGGAGAGCATCGGGTAGGCGGTCCAGCCAGCCTGCGCCGCGCCTTCAGGAGCCCAGAAACTGGCGCAGATGATGATCATCGCCGGCCACATGATCCAGTACGACGCCGCATTCAACCAGGGGAATGCCATGTCGCGCGCGCCGATCATCAACGGAATGAGGAAGTTTCCGAACGCGCCAGCCAGCAGGGGGATGATGACGAAAAAGATCATGACCGAGGCATGCATCGTGAACAGCATGTTGTAGCGTTCGTTTTTGATCTCACCCAGGAACGGCGCCGGGGTTTCGGGCCAGGCCAGTTTCCAGCGCACCGCCAGCGCGAGCGCTCCGCCGACCATGAGGAAGATCAATCCGGTAATAAGGAACTGCTTTCCGATCATCTTGTGATCGGTGGACCAGATGTATTTGAAAAAGAAGCTGGGCTCGTGGTGCTCGTGCGCACCGTGAGCTGCGTGGGTATCGTGGCTTTCTGCCGCTGTTGACATGCTGACCTCTCGCCCTCGAACAAACTGGTTTCTGGTTTTTAGTTTCTGGTTTCTGGTGACATCAGCCGCGCTAGTGCGGGGCCTTTTTGGGTGCTTCGGACGCGACCGCCGCCGGGATCTTGCGCGTGCCGTCTTCGTTGACCGGCCACTTGTCCCAGAGCTTTGAAATTTCCCAATCGCCCTTGGCGTATTCTTCCGACGTCTTCTTCAGCCAGGCGTCGTATTCGACTTGCGGCAGAACGTGCAGCACGCCCTTCATTTCAGAATGGTTGTTGCCGCAGAGTTCCGCGCAGACGATTTCGTAGTTCCATTCCTTGGAGCGGCGTGACTGCATGTCGGCGGTGGTCTTGGTGGCTTCAAACCAGATCTTGATGTACATGCCCGGCACCAAGTCCTGCTTCAGGCGCATGTAGGGCAGGAAGAAGGAGTGAATCACGTCTTTACTGGTCTGCTCAATGATGATCTTTTTTCCAACCGGAACGTACAGTGTGCCGGGCATGCGGATGTCGTCTTTCGTGCCCCACTTGCCATCGTTGCCGGCATAGCGGAAGTTCCACTGGAACTGTTCGCCGTAGAGCTGTACGTGAACATTGTCAGGACTGTCGACCGGCGGATTCTTGATGTTGTTCCACGCTTCGCGCTGATAAAGCGCGATGACGGCGAGGATTAGAGCCGGCGTCAGCGTCCAGATCATTTCAAGCTTGTGGCTTCCGTGCGTATAGACAGCGCGGCGGCCGTCCTTATGGCGGTACTTGATCAGAAAGTACACCAGGAGCAGTTCGGTGATGACAAACACCGCTCCGGTCAGGTAAAGGATTGCGTTAAACAACCCATCGATCTCGGCTGCATAGGTGCTGGCGCCTTCGGGCAACCAGTAGCCCTCGATCGGCCATTTCTTTTCAGCAGCCGAAGCACTACCCGTGAAGGCCAACGCAAAAAGCCCCACGAACAGCACCCACGCCGCTACCTTTCGCCATCGTCCAGACATTCTGTTCGTTCCTTCGAAGCCGCCAGCAGGCTGGATGCCTGCGGTACAATGAGAAGGTGCCGGCAGGCGCACTCCGCGCCTGCCGGACTCGACGTTGATTCCAGAACCGGAGCGCTCCCTGACGGTCGCGCTTCGGAAAAGACTTACTTCTTGAAACGCTCCCTGACGGTCGCGCTTCGGAAAAGACTTACTTCTTGAACGCAGCGAACTTGGCGTCGGCCGCAGCGTCCGTCACAGTGACCTTGATGGTCTGAGCCGGAAGGGATTCGTGCCAGGCTTCAACTTCATAATCGCCCGCCGGAACGCCCTTGATTTCAAAGCTGCCATCGTCGCCGGTGACGGCGAAGAACGGGTGTTCGAACACGCCGACTTTGGCGTTCATCCACTTGTGCACGTCGCAGCCGACGGAAAAGACGACTTCCGGTTCCAGCAGGGTCTTGGAATCCTTGGCGCCTGACTTAGCCTGGCTGATGTTGAATTCCGGGTTGGCCTTGCCCTTGCCGTGAACGTTGTGCAACAGATCGTCGCTGTTGGTGAAGGTCAGCTTCTGCTCGGCCATCATGGCGACGACGTGCGGAATGTACTGGCACCCCTTCTGATCGATGACCACGTCGGTGGATGGGACTTCATAGCTGAACTTATCGGTGCCGCTCTTCAGGTACACGATCACGTTCTTCAGCTTGCCGTCCTTCACCACAAACTCTTCGTTCAACAAGGGGTGTTCGGCGTGCATGGCCTGGCACTTGGCGTCGCCGCCGGTGTTGATCTTGGGGCGGGCCGCTTCGCCTTCGAAAGCGATCGTGCCTTTTACGCTGCCCTTGTGCTTATCCATGGCGTAGGCCTCTTTGGCCGCGCCTGCCTTCTTTTCCTTCTTCGGTGCCGGTGCCGCCGCGCCGCCAGAAGGCGCCGCCGAGCCACCCGCGGGAGCTGCGGGTTTATCGCCGCCGCAACCTGTCAGAACAACCAATGTCAAAGCCGCCAAAAAGGCGAATGCTTTCTGCAACATGTGAGAAACTCCTTTAAAAAAAACGATCTCCGCGCCCGATCCCGTCGTGTGGGCGCCCCTGTTTAAAACCCCTGCCTTGGTTTATGCACCCCTCTTATACAGAGACGGTCTCTGCTGTCAATCGAAACACCGAATCAACAGAGCTGTGCTCTTCCCACCCGATTTGCATCCAAGCGCAACACGTTTACAGTCTATCTTTTCCAAAGATTGCAAGTCGTTGACCAGTCTAGGCCAACGCGCAAATTCTTTATAACTCAACGCGTGATATCCGCAGTTGCAGCAGCGGGCGCCAAGCGGGGCAAGAGAGTGCGCTGATGCACCGTCCGTCCGATTAGAATAAGCTGCGCCAACAGGCTGAGTACGGCAAATGCCGCCAGCGCCAGAAACGGCGCGCGCAGCGCCTCGAGTGCACTGGTGCGTTCCTTTAACTGAGTGACCAGCACACCCCCCAGCAAGGGGGATAGCCCCGCGGCTCCCACCACGGCTTCATGAAACGTCGTGCCCGTGCGCGGCGACGAGAAAAAATGCATGGCGGCCAATAGGCCTGACTGAAAGGCCAGCGCCAGTACGAAGCCATGAATCATCACCGCACCGAGTAGCAACGGCAGTTCTGTGGAGAAGGCAAAGATCAGGTTCACGCAGAGCAGCCCCAGCCCCATGGCGATATATATCCGGCGCATGCCCAGCCACCGTTCGTACAGCGCGCCGACGGTGAAAGCGCCGAGCTGTGCGACCAGGGATGTGCCGGCAATTAATCCCATGCGGTCGGCGCCGAATCCCGCCACGCTGTTCAGTTCCGCGTAATTAGTCAGGATCACCGTGCGCGTTCCCAGTGCGGCCAGATTCACCAGTATCGCCGCCAGCAGGATGCCGAAACCCAGGCGCGGCAACGCTTGCCCGCCGGCTTCAGATCCCCCTTCATCGATATGGCCCGGCGGAGTCGCCTTGGGCGCGAACGCGAGTGCAAAGGCAAGTCCGACGCACGCGATTGCAGCGTAAATGGCCTCGCGAATATACAGGTGCTGGCAGAGGACTCCGCCGGCGAACATTCCGGCCGCGGTGGCGCTCGTCCATGCCACATTGTAATGCCGCAACAGCCGCGTTTTGGCGATGCCTTCGGCCTGGAAATCCAGCAGCCACGCCGAGGCGAACGGCCAGAACGCGCCGCTGCCCAGCCCGAATCCAATCTGCGCCGCGACACAGAGTCCCGCACCGCGAGCGGTGGACATCACAATCAAGGAGACCGCCGCCACCGACAAGCCACACAGCAGCACGTATTTTCCGGGGATTCGCGCGAATATCTGCCCGCAGATGAGGCAACTCAGCGCATACCCCATGGGAATTCCGGCACCAATCAAACCCAGTTCCCGGCTACTCAGGTTGAGCGCCAAACTGATTTGCGGCGTGGCGTTCAAAAGCAGCCCGTTGGCCAGCCCATACAAAGCCACCACGCCGGTGATCATCCAGACCTGTTTCACAGCGTCCCCATTTTCGTTCAGAAGAAAGCACAGACTAGCCGGATCATTTCTGTTTTCGATTTTAGATTGAGATTTTCACCGTCCGTTCGCGTCAAAACGTGTTGAATCAGCTCGCAAGCTGACGATAACCACAAAGGATGTCCTTGTTACCCGATGGCGGAACGATGACTGACTTCATGGATCCTGATGACGAGCGGCCCAAGCCGCCCACCCCGCGGCAGAGCGTCGTTCTGGTGCGCAAAGCGTTGCGCGATGAGCCTCAGATGTGGCTGCAACGCGGCACGCGCAACCGCTGGTTCTGTCCGCATTGCGGTGAAATCGTCAATTCCATCGTCCTGCCGCCCGGTGAACAGCTGGCGCTGCTTCCCGATCTTCCGCTTCAGATTGTTGAGCATCTGGAAGTCTGCATTGCCGTCAAGTCGGGCATCCCCGCGCAGAAAAGAGTCTCCGGCGGCGATGCGTCCCTGAGCGGCTTGCACCAGGCCATGCACGACGCCCGGATGCGCCAGCGCCATACCTTGCGCTTACCGCCGAATCTGCTGAAGTTTCAGATCGGGAGCTTGTTCCGTCCGATGGAAGCTGTGAGCGGCGATTTTTACGAGTTTCTGACGCTGCCCGACGGCCGCCTGGGCATTGGTATCGGAGACGCTTCCGGGCACGGCGTTGAAGCCTGCATGCTGACGGCGGTGACAAAGAAAGTGCTGGCGATTTACGGCCGCGGCGGCTTGAGTCCGCGGGAAAGCCTGTGCGCCGTGAACCGGGAAATTCACGAGGACGTCATGCAGGGCGTTTTCATCTCCGCCGCGTACGGCATTCTGAATCCGGAGAATCGTCAACTCACGTACGTCCGCGCCGGTCATCCGCCCGCGATCATTTACAATCCGCGCCGCACGCCGAACGTGATTCAGCTTAACGCCAACGGTCTGGCGCTCGGGGTGGACAAGGGACCGCGCTTTGAGCAAGTCATCCAGGAACAGACGGTGCAACTGGAAGCGGGCGATCTGCTCGTTTTCTACACCGACGGCCTGATCGAACTTCCCGCGCCGCCGCCGGATCCCGGCGAGATTGGCATTGAAGGCTTTATTTTTCTGCTGAAAAAATATTATGAGCGCCCCGTCGATGACCTCGTGACTCAGATCTGGCACCGCGCGGAGCGCCTCTTCCGGACCACCGGCCAGCCCGACGACATTACGATGGTTGCGATAAAAGTCAGCTAAACGGCGATTTTGGATTTTGGATTTTGGATTT